>ENA-OXEE01000020-OXEE01000020.1-human-gut-metagenome-genome-assembly--contig:-NODE-20-length-103523-cov-22.3822_pt1 | contig 103523 bp, 96 predicted proteins | sample MGYA00249824_ERZ652242 | MGnify/ENA primary metagenome ERZ652242 (study PRJEB26925, sample SAMN05826943) | human gut metagenome | biome: ENVO:2100002; feature: ENVO:00000062; material: ENVO:00002003... | reverse complement strand
ATATATATATAATATATAATTGTATTTTTCCTATCGGTACTAAAAAGTTAATTGTTAGTTGTTAGATTTGTTAGATTTTTGTGAATAGCATTTTCATTATTCACTATTAACTATTCATTATTAATTGTTTAACGCTTCCTTCAGCCGGGTGATGGCGCGGAGAGCGTCGCCTTGTTCTTCTTGTAAGAGCGTGACGAACTTGCTCCCGATGATGCATCCGGCGGCGTGGGCGGAAGCGGACTCGTAAGTCTGGCGGTTGGAGATGCCGAAGCCTATCATGCGGGGGTTGCGCAGGTGCATCGCCTCGATGCGGCGGAAGTAGGCTTGCTTCTGCTCGTTGAAGTCCTTCTGTGCTCCGGTGATGGCGGTGGACGAAACCATATAGATGAAGCCTTCGGTGTGGCGGTCTATCTCGCGGATGCGTTCTTCGCTGGTTTCGGGGGTGATGAGCATAATGATACGCACGTCGTACCGCTCGGCTATGGGGCGGTATTCTTCGATGTAGTCCTTGAAAGGCAGGTCGGGGATGATGAGCCCGTCGATGCCGTATGCTTGGCAGGCCTGGCACAGGCGTTCGAACCCGTATTGCATGATAGGGTTGAGGTAGCCCATGAGGATGAGGGGGATACGGACTTCGCTCCGCACGTCTTTCAACTGGTCGAGCAGGCGGCGGAGGGTCATGCCGCCCCGGAGAGCTTGGGTGGCGGCATCCTGTATGACGGGCCCGTCTGCCATGGGGTCGCTAAAGGGGATTCCGATTTCTATCAGGTCGATGCCTTGCGCTTCGAGGGTACGGATTACTTCGACGGTATTGTCGGTTTTCGGGCTTCCGGCACAAAAGTAAATAGAAAGAATGCCGCGGCTCTTTTGTTCGAATAATTGGTTGATACGGTTCATGGTGTGTAGTTGATAATTAATAGTTAATAATTAATAATTAAGAGTTGTTTGTTGTAGTTCACCACAGGGGGCACAGAGTACCACGAAGGTTTTCAAAATTTATGTCTCTGTGTGCCTCTGTGTCCTCTGTGGTGAATCTGTATTTCTTCTGACCGCCTCGATAAACGCTTTCAGTTTCGGTGCGTCTTTCACCGCCGGAGCGGTTTCGAAGCCGCTGTTCAGGTCGATGCCTGCCCAGCGAGGATGACGGAAACGCTTTAGGGCTTCGAGGCTTTCGGGGCGGATGCCTCCGCTCAGGAGGAAAGGCGTGCTGCCCTCGTAGTGCCGGAGCAGGTCCCAGTCGAACGCCGTACCCGAGCCTCCGAAACCGGTGCAAGGCGTGTCGAAGAGCAGGTAATCGCACGACGGGGCGTAGGGCGGAATTTGCCGCAGGTCGGCTATGCTTCGGAGCGCGAACGCCTTGATGAGGCGGAAGCCTTCTTCGTGTAATGTCTGGCAGGTGTCGGGGCTTTCCGTGCCGTGGAGTTGCAGGTAATCGTACTGGAACTTTTGGGCATGGCTTCGTATGTTGTCTATATCGGCATTGACGAATACGCCGACCCGTTTGGCTTGGCGGGGCAGGTATCGGGGCAGGTCCGCCACATAGCGGGACGAGCCTTCGTAGCAGATGAATCCCATCCAGTCGGCTCCGGTTTGCTCTACGGCGCGGATGTTTTCGGGCTCGCGCATGCCGCATACTTTTACTATCATGTTGTTTATTTTTTATGGTGGTAACTACAGATTAATAAATGTCCGCATTCCGTTTGTTTGTAGGGGCAGGGTTTGCCTGCCCGAATGTACTCACGGATGTATCAGTTGATGTATTTGGGTGGGCAGACCCCACCCCTACATTGGTAATTCTTATTAATTATTTAAATCTGTGTAATCTGTGGTGAAAAAATCAGCAATAAAGTGCCGCAAGGTCTCTCCCGGGGCGGGTGTCTTCATGAAGGCTTCGCCGATGAGGAATCCGCGGAATCCAGCTTGGCGGAGCCGACGGACGGTGCCGGGACTGGAGATGCCGCTCTCGGAGATTTTCACCACGTCGGGAGGCAATGCTTCGATGAGCCGGAGCGAATGGGACGCATCGGTATGGAACGTGCCGAGGTGGCGGTTGTTGATTCCCACCACATCAATGTTTTCGCTTAGATACTCCAGTTCGGCTTCGGTATGGATTTCCAGCAGGGTTTCCAGCCCTAATGTATGCGCTTCCCGTGCCAAGACGAGGCATTCTTGCCGGGTGAGTGCCGAGGCTATCAAGAGGACGGCATCCGCCTGTACCGCCTTGGCTTGCAAGAGTTGGTAGGGGCTGATGATGAAGTCCTTGCGCAGGATGGGGAGGGAGACCGTGGGGCGTGCCGTGCGGATGTCTCTTAACGAGCCTCCGAAGAACCGTTCATCGGTGAGGATGGAGAGGGCGGCGGCTCCGGCTTGCTCGTAACCGGCGGGTATGCGTGCGGCATCGGCGTCTTGCTTTATCCACCCTTTCGAGGGCGAGCGGCGTTTGAACTCGGCGATGATGCCCGTGGACGAGGCGAGGAGGCTTTGCTTCAGGCTTCGCGCGGGGCGGCTTCCTTCTATCTGTTTTTCGAGGAAGGCGGCGGAGACGGCTTTCTCTTGCTCCGCTATCTCGATGCGCTTGTGCGCGATGATTTCTTTTAAAATGTCCTTCATGTAGTTAATAATTAATAGTTAATAATTAATAGTGAATTGTTGATAATTAGATAGTTAATAGTTGCTCGTTATTAATTATTCATTATTAACTATTAACTAACTATTTATTTCCACAAACCGGCATAAGGTTTTCCATGCCCGTCCGCTTTCCAATGATTCGCGCGCCAATGCCACGCAGGCTTCTATGGGCTTTCCGGGCTCGCGGGCTTGGATAGCGAACGAGGCGTTTATCAGGACGCATTCGGTCTGGGCACGGGTGGCGCGGTTCTGCAGGACGGAGTCGAATATCCGGGCTGCTTCTTGCGGGGTGCTTCCTCCCGATAGCTCCTCTTGCGGGGCGAGCGAGAAACCCAAGTCGGCGGGGCGGTAGATAGTTTCGTAGCGGTTGGTCATCACCTTAAACTCGTCGGTGAGGGATATTTCGTCGTACCCGTCCAGGTTGTTGACTACGGCAAACCCGATGCCCAACCGCTGGAGGGTGTTGGTGTAGAGCCGCATTTGCGCCAAGTCTGCCACGCCTAAGAGCTGGTACGGGGGCTGGCAGGGGTTGATGAGCGGTCCGAGGAGGTTGAAGAGCGTGCGTACTTGCAGGGCTTTGCGCACCCCGGCTACGTGCTTCATGGCGGGATTGAAGAGCGGGGCGTGGAGGTATGCCATGCGGCATGTTTCGATGGAACGGCGCAAGCGGGCTTCATCGGACGTGAAGCGCACCCCGTGTTGTTCCATCACGTTGCTGGCTCCGCTCACCGATGTGGCTCCGTAGTTGCCGTGCTTGGCTACGGCATAGCCCGCTCCAGCCACCACAAAGCAGGCACAGGTGGAGATGTTGAAGGTGTTTTTCCCGTCGCCTCCCGTCCCTACGATGTCAATGGGAGCATAGTCGGAGAAGTCCACGGGAATGCGGGTCTCTAACAGGGCTTGGCGGAATCCAGCCAGTTCATCGACCTTGATTCCCCGCATCTGGAATACGGTGAGGAGGGATGCCACTTGCGTATCGTTGTATTTGCCTTGCGTGATGCCTTGCATCAGCGTGCGTGCCTCTTCGTGCGAGAGTTCTTCGTGGGCGAAAAGGCGGGTAAGTATTGCTTTCATATTGCGTGAAGTTTTATGCTTTTTGAAACGCAGATTTTCGCAGATTAACGCAGATTATTCATATTCACCACAGAGGACACAGGGGGTCACAGAGATAATAATTAAAAAATCTGCGGAAATCTGCGTTAATCTGCGTTTAATTTGATAATTGACCTTTCATCCAGTTGGCTATGATGCGTTTCCCGTCGGGGGTAAGCACCGACTCGGGGTGGAACTGGATGCCCCGGATGTCGTATTCGCGGTGGCGGAGTGCCATAATCTGTCCTTCCCGGCTTTCGGCTATCACCTGGAGGACGGGCGGGAGCGAGGCCTTGTCTACTACCCACGAGTGGTACCTGCCTACAGGAATCTCGTGCGGAAGCCCTCGGAAGAGGTAATCTTGGGTATCGACGGATACCGTGCTTTGGATGCCGTGGAAGACGGTGGAGAGGTTGACAAGCTTTCCTCCGAACACTTCGCCGATGGCTTGCTCGCCCAGGCAGATGCCTAAAATGGGTTTCCGTCCGGCATACGTGCGGATGACATCGAGGAGCAAGCCGGCTTCTTCGGGGATGCCCGGACCGGGAGAGAGCACAATCTTGTCGTACGCTTCGAGGTCTTCCATGCGGAACTTGTCGTTTCGGAGTACGGTGACCTCGGCTCCCGATTCTTGCAATAGCTGGCTCAGGTTATAGGTGAACGAGTCGTAATTGTCTATGATAACGGTTTTCATAATCTTTTGTTCTTAAAGTTGTTCGGCTATCAGGATGGCTTTCTTCAAGGCACCCAGTTTGTTGTTTACTTCTTGCAATTCGTTTTCTTCATCGCTCAGGGCGGTGATGCCTCCTCCCGCTTGGAACCATAGTTCGTGGTTGCGGCTTACGAAGGTGCGGATGGTAATGGCTTGGTTGAGCGTGCCGTCCAGCCCGATGAAGCCGATGCACCCTCCGTAGGCACCCCGGTTGTGCGGCTCAATTTCGCTGATGAGTTGCATGGCACGCACTTTCGGCGCACCGCTCAATGTTCCGGCGGGGAAGGTGTCGATGAAGGTGCGGATGGCATTGGTGTCTTTCCGAAGCGTTCCGCATACCCGGCTCACGAGGTGGATGACGTGGCTATAATATTGCGGCTCTTTGTAGAAAGCCACGTGCGTGCCGGTGCAGTTCCGGTTCAGGTCGTTCCGGGCGAGGTCGACCAGCATCACGTGTTCGGCGTTCTCTTTCGGGTCGGCAAGGAGGGCTTCGGTCAGCTTCCGGTCGGTCTCCTTGTCTCCGCTTCTTCGGGTAGTGCCCGCAATGGGGTCGATAGTGGCTTGTCCGCCTTCTATCTTGCAATGCGTTTCGGGCGAAGAGCCGAAGATGCGGAATCCGCCGAAGTCGAAATAGAAGAGGTAAGGCGAGGGGTTGATGCTCCGCAAAGCACGGTAGAGTTTGAAGTCATCGCCCTGGAACCGCTGGACGAACCGGCGCGAGAGGACGATTTGGAACACGTCTCCCCGCAGGCATCGGGCGATTCCTTTGCGGATGTTCGCCTTGTGCTCCTCGTCGGTCAGGGTGCTGGAGGTCTCGCCTATGGGGTGGAAACCGTACGTGGTATAGTTGCGGTCGTGGATGGCGCGTTCTATCTTGGCAATGTGGCTCGGCTCTTCTCCGCCAGCCATTTCCACCAGTACCATTTCGCTCTTGAAATCGTGGAAAACGATGATGTACTTATACAGGATGTAAAGGATATCGGGCGCATCGTTCTTCGCCTCGGTGCTGTCTTTCACTTCGATAGGTTCGAAATAGCGCACGGCATTGAACGTTGTGTATCCGTAAAGCCCGCAATATCCGGCATACTCTCCCGTTACGTGGAAACGCGAAAGGAAGCGGTTCATCACTTGCTCTACGCTGCATGTATCGGTTATCTCGATTTCCTCGCGCGAATGGTCGGGATAGAGCAGGGTGGCTATCCCGTGGCTCACGCTGATGCTGGCTATCGGGTTCAGCCCGATGAACGAGCGGTTGTTCTCCGTCCCGTGATAGTCGGAGCTTTCCATCAGGGCGCTTTGCGGAAACAGGTCGCGCACCTTCAGGTAAGTGCTTACCGGTGTATGGAGGTCGCCCAGCAAGACTTTGTGGTGGGTATGGTAATGGTAGTCCATTTTTTTAGTTAATAGTTAAGAGTTAATAATTAATAGTTGGTTATAGTTGATAATTGATAGTTGATAATTGATAGTTGATAATTAATTAGGTATAGCGGGAATAACTATTCATTTTTAACTATTAATTATTAACTAAATACGTTTCAATATCCTTGTCTCCCCGTCCTGACACGGTGAGCACTACGATGTCTTCGGGCTTGAAGCTGAGTTTCTCCAACGCTCCCAAGGCATGTGCTGATTCGAGTGCCGGGATGATGCCTTCCAAACGGGTCAACTCGAAGGCGGCACGGATAGCTTCATCATCGTTAATGGCATATACCGTGGCACGGTGCCGGGCGGCAAGATTGGCGTGGAGCGGTCCGATGCCCGGATAGTCCAGTCCGGCGGAGACGGAATAAGGCTCTAAGATTTGCCCGTCTTCGTCTTGCATCACCAAGGTCTTCGAGCCGTGTATGATGCCCAATCGTCCTAAATGGATAGTGGCGGCGGAATATCCCGAATGGATACCTTTCCCTCCGGCTTCGGCAAGGACAATCTTCACACGTTCGTCATCCAAATAATGATAGACGGTGCCCGCGGCATTGCTTCCTCCTCCCACACACGCTATCAGATAATCGGGATAATCGCGCCCTTCGTGTGCCAAGAGTTGTTTCTTAATTTCTTCACTAATCACCGACTGAAGGCGTGCCACCATGTCGGGATACGGGTGAGGGCCTACGGTAGAGCCTATTATGTAGTATGTGTCTTCGGGATGGCAACACCAGTCGCGTATGGCTTCGTTGGTGGCATCCTTCAGGGTCTTGTTTCCCGATGTGACCGGACGTACTTCCGCCCCCAGCATCTTCATCTTTTCTACGTTGATGTGCTGGCGCTTGATGTCGGTTTCGCCCATGTAGACCACGCATTCCATGTTCATCAGGGCACATACCGTAGCCGTTGCTACCCCGTGTTGCCCCGCTCCGGTCTCGGCGATGATGCGTTTCTTTCCCATGTGGCGTGCTAACAAGGCTTGCCCGATAGCGTTGTTTATCTTGTGTGCTCCTGTATGGTTCAGGTCTTCGCGCTTCAGGTAAATCTTGCATCCGTATTTCTCCGAAAGCCTGCGGGCAAGGTAGAGCGGCGAGGGACGCCCCACATAATCGCGAAGCAAGTTGGAGAATTCTTGCTTGAACTCGTCGCTATCCAATACGTTCAGATACGCTTCTTTCAGTTCGGTCACACACCGGTGGAGTATTTCGGGGATGTATGCGCCTCCGAAATCTCCATAAAATCCGTTTGAGTCTACTTGATACTTTTCCATGTTGGTTTATATTGTTAATTATTTATGATGCAAGGGATAAAAACAAAAAAGGCTGTCGTAAGAACGACAGCCTTTGAATAATGTCTAAATACTATGTTTGTGATATGAAAAAGGACAAATACACGCGGACTGGGTTAGCTTACGACTTTATGAGTAGTAAGTAACGCCACCAACGATATGTATTTGTCATCAATGAGTTCATAAGTTTTTGTTATGCTTTTGTTTTGATTCGGGAGCAAAAGTAGCGATAAAATTTGAATATGCAAACAAAATGGGATTTTTTTTGTTTTATATCTGTAGTTGTTTATTTGTATAAACAAGAAAAAACGATTATCTTCGTAGTATTGTAATAAATAAGGAGGAAATAAAAATGAGACTATTCGGTTATTCAGTAATGTGCAGCTTGTGCGCATTGATAATGGGGGTTCTGCTGGTGATGTGGCCCGAAGCCGCGATGATTTATCTGGTGATAACGGTCGGGGTATTGTTTCTTTTGCCGGGCTTGTACGGGATATTCGCCTATTTCGCTTCCCGTAGCCGTGAGGAAGACGGAAGCGGAAGGGCATTCCCTATTGTAGCGTTGGGTAGTGCCTTGTTGGGGCTATGGCTCATTGTCATGCCCGCTTTCTTTGTCGGCATCCTGATGTATGTGTTGGGAGCTTTGCTCGTATTGGGCGGTATCGGCCAGTTGATGAACTTCATTTCGGTACGGAAGCTCACGGGAAGCGTTCCGGCTATCTTCTATGTCATTCCGGTCTTGCTCTTGCTGGCGGGCATCCTGATTTTAGTAAACCCATTCGAAGCCGCAAAAATCCCCTTCATCGTATTAGGCGCATCTTCTATCGTCTATGGTTTGACCGACCTCTTCCGCATCATCCGTTACCGGAGGAAGAGCAATCAGGTGATAACGGATGTGGAAGTGATAGAGGAGTGAGAATAAGCGATTTTGCATCAAAAAGATGCAGAATCCGCTAAAAACTGCACGAAAATGATGCAAAAAGTGCCTCTCGTTTTCAAATAGAGCCTGATATACTTGACTTCGGGGCTGGGTTGTATTATCTTTGCGGATGTCTCCCTTCTACGGTTTCCGTCCCAAAACCGTACGTTTTTGGTTCGGAAACCGTACGTTCTTGGTACGAAAACCGTACGGTTTTGGTTCGGAAACCGTAGAAGGGAGATAGCAGAAAACAGATTGTTAACCATTAAAAATCACATTATCATGAGTGTATTTTATGATTTCATGCCTTTGCCTTCGAAAGAAAACAATGAAAACGCGCCGCGCCTTTATCCGAAACTGATTCCGTATCAGACCGTTTCGTTCAACGAATTAACCCAAAAGATAGCCGCCCATTCCGGGCTGACCAAAGGGAATGTCCTTGCCGTGATGGACGAGATAGAACATTGGGCAACGCAACTCCTTTCCGAAGGCCGCCGGGTGCAGATAGGCAATATCGGAACGCTTTCCGTTTCGCTGAAAGCCGATACGGAGGTGTACGACAAGAGCGAAGTGCATGCCCAGTCCATCCGTTTCGACAAGGTGAAGATGACCGTGTCGAAGCAGTTCTCGAAACAATGCCGTGGGCGTGTGCTTCGTGCCCCGTCGGAAAAGAAGGTGAAGCAAAGTTCGTCCGCCTATTCGGAAGAAGAACGCCTGGCTATGCTCCAGTCGTACTTGGAGACCCACGATTACATCACCCGCACCGAATACGGAAACCTCACCGGACTCTTGAAATACAAGGCGTGGCAAGACCTGAACAAGTGGGTGCAAGCTGGCGTTATCGGTGCTGAAGGGCGTGCGCCTCATCGGGTTTATGTGAAGCGGAAAGAATGAAGGGAGCTATTATTGTGTCTGTATGCGTATTGGATTTCAATGAATAATGCCCGTACAAGGGACGTAAGAGTTCGCCTGTACGGGCATTGGTGTGTTTAATCTGCGAGCGAATAAAATTTCTTGATTCGTTTGATTTATTCGTAACTATTGCTTACTTTTGCAGTAGTAAGCAGGCAGAAGCGTCTGCGGCTCACTATTTGTGGATAAAATATTTGTGAGAAGCGTTGTGTTTCTTATAATATGTCTTGTAATATATTGATATATAAATAAAAAGCCCACCTTTTTAACTCGGCGGGTAACAAATGAGTAACAAAATAGCCGTTTTATAGGCTTTGGAGGGCTTTTCTTCTACAAATATAATGGCTTTTCTTTATAATACAAAAATCCCGCCTATTAAATTGAATAACAGACGGGAATTTATTATGGCAGTTACAGCACAAAGAACACCCAAACAAATATAATCATTTTTATTTAAATACAGGTAAACTTAGCTGTAAATCTGATTACCAATCATCATTTTCGTTACCGACCAACCCATTTTTTACAGTTTCTACTATCTTGTCCATAATAACATTTGAATAAGCATGGGTCATTACCAAAGCCTTAGAGGAAGTCTTTTTAGCTTTGTGCTTATCCTTTTCAGCAAAGGGATAGCATGTTTCAAGTCCCCATTTTTCGTGTGACATTTGTGGCACAGTACCACCTAATGCCCCCATGATTCCACCGCCTATGGCTTTGGTCACATCATAATACTGTACTGTATAAGTAACTCTTATTCTATGGTCTTTTATATCCACTTTTATTATAGGCCGGATATTGACGTTGTATGAATTAGCACCGCCCATATGACCCGCTATATCAGCAACATACCCTTCTGCAATAATAGTGCCAAGCTCTTTGTCATTGAGCTTTATAACCGAGTTAGCATCATTGAATGTGGCCGTAAACCAATAATTTAATGTAACATATAGTTGTTCTTTTGTAGATTCTCCGCAGTCAATTATCTGTTCATAAGTTAAAGAATTATTCTTATCAAGTGAAAGTTGTGAAGCTAAGTTCTCAGCAGCTTCAGTCCATTTCTCTCCATACCTTTCTTTTGCATACTTTTCTAACTCCTCAGCTCTCATTACCTGAGAGTTTGCAGTAGTTGTAACAAATAAGGCCACTAATAGAAATAAAAGTTTTGCTTTCATTCTTTCTTGTATTACTTATTATAATAGAACGATACTAAGTTTTAAAATTCAAATCCTAATTTTATCGAGATAGATTCAGTTGTATATTTTGTAGCACTTCTGGTGTAGTCCATACTTGTTTGGTCAATGAAACTATCAAATGTTTCAAATTCAAGCTTTTCTGAGGTATAACCTACAGCTATGCTTACCGCTTGCTTTTCATTAAGAGAAAATCGACATCCAACAGATGCGTTAGCATACAATCCTCCATTATTTGTAACAAATGCACCTCCTTTCAAATCAACAAATGGTGCTACTTTCTTTTTGCTAAAATTGCAGCGCACATTTGCAAATATGGGTATATCTACTTTACTATCCCTTTTGTCTAAAGCTATTTCCATTCCGTCTGTTTCATAGGAAGACATAAAATGGAAGCCCATCCCTGCACCAAGAAAGAAGTATGGGTTAAACTGATAGCCGTGAGATGTGTTTACCTCAAAACGTCCAAACTCATAATCGCCAATGCCAATAGAATAGCCTGCATCCACAAATCCGCGATAACTGTTTTCAGTCACATTCTGAGCATTGGCAACTAATGCAAAGAGCATCATTGCAACGATAAAAGATACCTTTTTCATTTTCTTTTTCTTCTAGTTATACATAATGTTGATTCAATCCATTTTTATCTCACAAATAGCCAAACCTGTATAATTTTGATTTTCAGCAGTCAGTTAAAAATTAGGATTCACATTCCTTGTTTTTTGCTATAGTCCTAATATTGACTGAAACATCAATAGCAAGTTTTAATAAAGCCCACAATAAGATTGAGGAAAATAAAGTAGAAACAACAATAACAAGTCCTATTGGACTAAATTCTTTTTCCGAGTATGTAAAACGTCCAAAACTTTCAGCTTTTTCAACCACAACAATTGAAAAAGACATAACAATAGAAGCAATTACACCCAATGTCAATAGAAGATTGGAAAGTATATTGACCGTCTTTTCAACATTGTTGAATTTACTTTTCGTTAAGCATCTTTCACAGAAATCGCCGGCACTATCGCTTATCATAGTACCGCATCCTTTACATGGTTTCATTTTACTTTGAATTAAACGTATTTTATTGCAATATTGCCAACTCATAGGCAAAGTCATACGTCTAACCAAAAGGAAAGCGCAGACCATCGCCTACGCCTCTTGGCTCACCACAAGCCATTACACACTTAGCGAGAAGCCTGCGCCATATAGGGCACACTCCTCAACGTGTGTAATAATAGCTCGTTCATTTCCGAGGTGGTGATTCAGAGGCGATTGAGCTATAAATATATGTCTTGCATTAGTAGGTATTAAGACCTAAACACACCACAAAGGTACTCTAAAATTTTGAAATTACATCGCTTTATTCCAGATTTCTAAGCAAATAATGGAAAACGCTCATTTAGGCTGCTTACGCGCCTGTGTTGAAGATTTCCTTATCCGTGCCAAAATCTTGCCTATAACGCCCTCTATTGCCTTTATTCTTGGCGTATAATCCTTGATGATATGCCTCCCCAACTTACGACAATCAATCTTTGGCATTTTTAGTGGTTGCATATCCAGTTCCATGTCATCAGCATACACCCTTACTTTGCTATGGTTTCTTCTTGAATAGCTTGCTTTGGCATTATCTCGATAAGGGGTTATCCTTATGTTATTGTAAGTCGCTGCCGTTGCAAGTTTGAGTATCACAGACTGAAACATAGCACTTGTATAGGGGAAACATATCAAATAGATATTGCCGTTCTCATTGTCGCTCAGTTCTATGTGCCAATACTTGAACACACCGCTTTTGAAGCGTCTATAATCAGCATAGATATTACTTAGCCTGCCGCTTACGCTGTCAAACAACAAGGTTTCACCCTCATAGATGCTATTGCAGATAAAGGAGCCACCTTCTATTTTTAAGTAAATGGCTTCTTTCCACTTGGTGTTAAAGTCGGGGTCTAACATTAACTTAAATTTGCATACAGGCAAGTTGCCCGAACCAGATTTGTTTGGCGAGATGTCTCCTATTCCCATAGAGCGGAAGAATCTGAAAGATAAAGGGCAACGGAAAGTATGCGGTTGTATGGTGAGTAAAGATATCGGGATGTACGATACGTGCCGTCACTTTTGCGTATATTGTTATGCCAACACAAGCAAAGAATGCGTCTTGCGGAACAAGGCGCGTTATTCGGATGAGAGCGAAAGCTTGATTGAGTGAATATAAGGATGCGAAATTTCACCACAGAGGACACAGAGACACACTGAGCTTTAATTATTTCCTCTGTGGTACTCTGCGTCCTCTGTGGTGAAAAAATGTCACTCCATATTCCGGTATTGCTTGGGCGACATGCCGGTGTAGCGCTTGAAGTATTTCCCGAAGAAAGAAATGTCGGGGAAGTTCAGCGAGTAGGCTATCTCTTGGATAGTCAGTTCGGTGGACTTCAGCTTGGCTTGCGCGTCTTTGATGACGAATGCCGATATGATGTCGGTCAGGGTTCTTCCTGTAGTTTTCTTGACGGTAGTGCTCAGGTGTTGGGGAGAGAGGTGCATTTTATCGGCATAAAAAGAGATGTTCCGCTCGGTCTTGTAGTTTTCTACCACGATACGTATCAGTTCTTTTACGATTTCCTGGCTTCGGGTATAGGGTTGTCCTTCTTTCTTTACCGGTTCTTGCTTATTAATATTTCCCAATTCAATAATCAACCCAGTCAGGATAAGCGGGAGTTGTTCTTCTCTTACCAATGTATTGTTTTGGTGTTTTGCCTTTATCAGCATTTTGAAATAGTCGCGGAATACTTCAGCTGTTTTCGGTTCGAGTTCTATAACCGGTTCTTCCAAGATAGAAGGAGCATACTGGATAGTATTCGAAAACAGGAACGGATGTTGGATAAGCGTAGAAGAAAATCCGACAAAGGCGAATCGGCAATCGGGAGTGTTCTCTGCTATTTGCACGAACTGGTCGGGATAGACAATGGCTATGGAATTTTTCTTCAGCTTGTATTTATTTATATGTATTGTGATGTCGCATTGCCCTCTGATGCAAAGCAGGAACAAGCATCCGGGTATTTGGGCAGGGATGGCAAAAAGCTTTTTAATGTTGCCTATTACGTCAATCCCTGCAATGAAATTCGTATCAGAAGGAATAGAAGTTAATGAGTATATTTGTTTCATTGTTGCTCTTTTCAACTTTAAGGGAACTTGGCAAAATCAGATATTTATTGGGCTTTCAAATTCTTTACCAGCCACTCTGATGCCATGGATGCAGCGTACGGAAGGTTAGTGCCAAAACCGTGGTTTTCTCCCGGTATCAGAATGATTTCGCTATTTTTCATTACTTGATGGAACCTTTCTCCGTATGTGTAAGGCACTACACGGTCATCCATGCCATGTATGATAAGTGCAGGACCTTCGTATTTTTGTGCTGTTTCGTATATGGGAAGTGTAATGGCGGTTTGAATAAAATTCCTGCCCAATTTATGTCCTGATGGCATTGTGACATATTCAGGTGCATGCCACGGGTCATACATCGCTCCCATTGTATTTCCTCGTAAGGCATCATCACGTAATACAGCTGCAGGTGCCATAAGCACGACACTTTGGATTTCATTGCCCAATTGTCCGGCGGTCATTGCTGATACGACGCCACCTTGTGAATGCCCTAATAGGGATATGCTGGATGTTTGCGGCAAGCTATGTGCAAAAGCGATTATCGACAAGGCATCTTCTATTTCGTTAGGGACGGTCATATTGACAAAATCGCCTTCGCTTTGTCCGTGGGCGTTAAAGTCGAAACGTAATGCGCCTATGCCTGCATTTACCAGATTATCGGCTATGGCGCGCAATAACGGTTCGTTTTGGTTTCCGGTGAAACCATGGCAGATGATTACAACGGGGCATTTTTCTCCCTTTTTCAAATCAGGCAATTGCAGATGTGCGGCAAGGCGTCCCATTGCCCCTTTGATGTAGAATGTAGAATCGGTCTGTGCCTTTGCGCTGATAGCGCAAAAAAGGAGGGCTATCACACTAAAAAGTTTTATTTGTTTTTTCATATATATGTATTATATAGTTATCTTCGCTTCTTACCTCCGAAGAAATACCTGACTCTTCTCAGGATTTTCACTCCGGTCATTACTCCGTCGTATGCGGCGATGCCCATATTGATGTGTTGCATCATCCCTTCGAATTTGTTTTTGCTTTCTTGTGGTGCAAAAAGCTGGTGCGCCAAGTGTTGCATACGCTCCTTGGATTGCAAGACTTCTTGCTTTTTATTCAGGCGTTGTTGCCTGATTGTATCTAATGTATAATAAGGTTGTTGTGTATTCATTGTTGAGGTTTGTTAGAGTCGTCAAGGAATAAACGTGCAAGGAAATTGACCATTGGCTGGAATATCAAAGAGACGCGGAAATGGTAAACCAGCCATGCAATAAGAATCAGGATAGCACCCACAATGGCAAATCCTGCTACCATTCCTACTTCTGTGGCAAGGACATAAACCAGCATGAAAGAGAAATAGAACAGAGCCATGACTCCCAATGCTACCAAGATGAATATCAAGGTAAGCGTAGAGAGCAGGACGGTTAGTTTCTCAATGGTTTCCAGCTTGAGGTATTCCCCTTGCAATTCAATGTATTTCCTGAATTCCTTGAACAGGTCTTGCAGGTTATCAATGCTTTTATCGTTAGCGAACATAGTTTTTCGGTTTAAAAAAAGAGGGTGTGTTCGGATTTTGTCTGACACACCCTCCTACGGTTTTTGTGCAATCAGTCTGCATCTTTTACTTCCGATGCGATTTGGTCTGCCAAATCATCCATTTCTTCACGGCTCAGGCGGATGCCTTTCTTACGCAAAACTTCAGCGATTTTGCTACGTGTGTCCGTACCCTTTTCCGGTGCAAATAAAATTCCGGCTACTGCTCCCAGTGCAATTCCGCCCAAGAATGCAGCTACAACATTTAATGCTTTCATTTAAATATAGGTTTTAAGTTATACAACCACAAATCTAAGAATTTTTTGAGAATAATGCTCGTTTTTTCAAAAGAATCTTAGACAAAAATCGGAAAAGCTTTAATATTAACAGATTTTAATAGAAAGAGTAGGGAGATATTGCTACTTTTGCAAGCAAATAAATCTGCATATATTAAAAACATTAATTAATAAATTCGAGAGAAATGAAGAAAATTGTTGTATTGGGAATGGGATTGTGCGTAGCTTTGGCATTCTCTTCCTGTAAGTCAAGCGAAAGTGCTTATAAAAAAGCATACGAAAAAGCGAAGCAACAAGAACTGGCAGAAGCGGCCACAAATGAAACACCGGCTGAGACAACAGTTACTCCTGTAGCTCCGGTTGCTCCTGTAACAACTACTCCGGCACCTGTCCAGACTGCTCCGGTACGTGAAGAAAAGGTAGAATTGGTATCAGGTAACGGGCTGAAAGCATATAGCGTGGTATGCGGAAGCTTTGGAGTGAAGGCAAATGCCGACGGATTGAAAAACCAAATGGATGCTGAAGGCTACGATGCAAAAGTGGTTTACAATGCCGAGAAGAACATGTATCGTGTCATTGTAGAATCGTATGACACTCATACAGAGGCATCTGCCGCACGCGATGCATTCAAGGCGAAATATCCCGACCGGAAGGATTTCCAAGGCGCATGGTTGCTTTACGCAAAATAAAAAAAGAGTTGTAAATAAGCAGGAAATATTATTCAATATCACAGATTTAAAGCGATAGCCTCCGGGTTATCGCTTTTTTTTGTAATTTTGCACGCGGAAATAAAAAGCAGACAATACATGATGAAAATAAAAGGAATACTTGGAATGCTTTGGATGCTCTTCCCGCTTTTCGCGTTTGCGCAAGAGAAAGTCGTTCCTATTAAATATGGAGATATGGACCAATGGATTACGCGGAAAATCCATGAGTCGGGCATTATCGGAGGAGATACCAAGCAGCTTTACGAAGTGGGACCTACGAAAGTCTTGGAAGGGAATGAGCCATACGTCAATCAGGGAGGTTCGCCTTGGGGGACTTCGAATGTGATGGCAAAGGTAATGGGAATTGTGAAGACCAATACCAGCGTCTATCCCGAACGCCGTGGAAACGGGTATTGCGCCAAACTGGAAACCCATATCGAAAGCGTGAAAGTCTTGGGGCTGGTCAATATCACCGTGCTTGCTTCAGGTTCCATGTTCTTGGGAGACATGAAAGAACCGATAACCGGAACCAAAGAAGGCGAGAAGAACTTGAACATCGGAGTGCCTTTCACATCCCGTCCCAAAGCCGTCCGGTATGATTATAAGGTAAAGATGTCGGGCGAACCACACCGCATCCGCCAGACGGGATTTAGCCGGAAGAGTACCGTAGAGGGGCAAGATTGCGCCATTATGACCTGCCTTCTCCAGAAGCGTACCGAAGATAAGGACGGGAATATCATAGCCAAGCGGGTCGGTACAGCGGTGGTGCGTTATGACAAAAATTCGGACTGGCATAATGGAGCAACGTATGAAATCCATTACGGAGACATTTCGCATACCGCTTATTACGATGCGGAACTGATGAGGCTGGGCGTTGGGAACTATCACGCGCGCAATAGCGAGGGAGAAAGCCAGTTGATTCAAGAAAACGGTTGGGCAGGACCCGATGAAAAGCCTACACATCTGATTATCCAGTTCACTTCCAGCTTGGGCGGGGCGTATGTAGGCTCGCCGGGCAATACGATTTGGGTGGACAATGTATGCTTAGTATATGAATAAGGCAAATCATATATTTGGATGGCTCGATGCAGATAGTTGCGTCGGGCCATTCAAGTATATGCTGGAATTGAACGCAGAGACGCAAAGTCGCAAAGTTTTTATTTTTTAGAGATGGCAAAGTGCACAGAGAGAGCCTTGGCTCCGTATTCTTTGCTTTCTCTAAAATTGATTCTTTGCGCTTTTGCGCCTCTGCGTTTCATAATAATCCGCACATTCGGTATCTTTTTAAGTTTTATATAGAGAACTATACAGAATAAATTCGTATTTTTGCGCCGATTATGAGCAGAATATTGGCAATAGATTACGGAAAGAAGCGCACGGGCATCGCGGTGACCGACCCGATGCAGATTATCGCGAACGGGCTTACCACCGTCCCGACGTCCCAATTGATGGACTTTGTGCTGGACTATGTCCGGCGCGAAGCGGTAGAGCGTATCATTATCGGACATCCCAAACAGATGAATAACGAGGATTCGGAGAACATGAAACGCATCGTCCCGTTTATGAACCAGTTGAAGAAAAAGCTTCCCGATATGCCGGTTGAGTTGTATGACGAGCGTTTCACTTCGGTCTTGGCGCATCAGGCGATGCTTGCCGGAGGGCTGAAGAAAAAGGACAGGCAAAACAAAGCTTTGGTAGACGAAATCAGCGCCACGATTATTCTGCAATCGTATTTGGAATCGAAAAAATATAAATAAAGGAATATACATTATGATTTTACCGATTTACGTATACGGACAACCGGTGCTCCGTGAGGAAGCGAAAGATATTACGCCGGATTATCCGAACTTGAAAGAATTGATTCAGAACATGTTTGAGACCATGGACCGTGCCGATGGGGTGGGGCTTGCGGCTCCTCAGATAGGCTTGCCTATCCGGGTGGTGGTGATTAATCTGGATGTATTGTCGGACGATTTTCCTGAATTCAAGGATTTCCGCCGTGCTTATATCAACCCGCATATCCTTGAAACGGATGGCGAATTGGTTTCGATGGACGAAGGTTGCTTGAGTCTTCCCGGCATTCATGAGAGCGTGAAGCGTCCCGATAAAGTGCATGTGACTTACCTCGACGAGGAAATGAATCCGCACGATGAGTGGGTAGAGGGCTATTTGGCACGTGTCATGCAACACGAGTTCGACCATTTGGAAGGGACGATGTTTATCGACCATCTCTCCGCCCTCCGCAAGCAGATGATTAAAGGCAAGCTCAATGCCATGCTGAAAGGCAAGGCTCGGTGCTCTTACAAGGTGAAAACTATCAAATGATCCGAAAGTTTCTATACATATTATATATAGGAGTGTTTTTCCCGATGATAGCCGGTGCTCAAATCAATACAGACCGGGTGATGACCATCGGGAAAAACGCGCTTTATTTTGAGGACTATGTCCTTTCCATCCAATATTTCAATCAGGTTATCAATGCCAAGCCTTACTTAGCGGAGCCTTATTTCTATCGGGGATTGGCGAAACTCAACTTGGACGACTTCCAGGGTGCCGAAGCCGATTGTACGGAGTCGATTGAGCGCAATCCGTATGTGCCCAACACGTATCAGGTGAGAGGCATTGCGCGTATCCAGCAAGAAAATTACAAAGGCGCGATACAGGATTACGAGAAAGCCTTGACATTCGACCCGGAGAATACCAGCCTATGGCATAATTTGGCTTTGTCGCGGATGCGTGATGAGGATTATGCGGAGGCGAAAGCCGATTTGGACACTTTGATACGGATTGCGCCCCGCTATATCGATGCGTATCTGATGCGTACCGAGGTTTCCCTCAAGCAAAAAGATACGATTCAAGCCATGTCTGATGCCGATCGGGCTATTGAAATGGATCGCTATAATGCCGATACGTGGGCTTCACGGGGAATGATTTTCCTCCAGCGGAGCAAGTATGCCGATGCCGAAAGCGACTTGACCGAAGCCATACGCCTTTCGGTGCGCAATGCGGGTCTGTATATCAACCGTGCGTTGGCTCGCTATTATCAGAACAATTTGCGCGGGGCTATGAGCGATTACGATTTGGCTCTCGATATTGATAAGAGTAATTTCATCGGGCATTACAACCGGGGCCTGCTCCGTGCCCAAGTGGGAGACGATAACCGGGCAATTGAAGATTTCGACTTTGTGCTTCAGATAGAGCCGGATAACCTCATGGCGGTCTTCAATCGGGGTTTGCTCCGTGATAAGACTGGCGATTATGCAGGGGCTATCAGCGATTATACTTCGGTATTGGAAGAATATCCCAATTTCTTGGCTGGGTATCAATACCGGGCAGAAGCGCGTAAGAAGGTGGGCGACCTGAAAGGGGCAAGCCAAGACGAGATGGTCGTATTGCAAGCTCAGTTAGATATGCAGAACGGAAAGACTTCGCGCCAGACCGCATCGGCGGACAAGACCCGTAAGAAATCGGACAAAAACATGAACAACTATCGGAAAATCGTAGTTGCGGACAATGAGGAAGAACAATCCAAGTATAAAACCGATTATCGTGGACGGGTGCAGGACCGCAATATCACCATTCTTCCCCAGCCGATGTTTGTGCTGAGCTATTACGAGCGTCCGGAAGAGGTGAAGCGTCAAATCAATTATTCCAAATATATTGATGATTTGAATAACCGGCATGTCTTGCCTCATGCGTTGCTGATAACCAATAATGAAGCGTCGCTTACGGAAGAGCAGGTGAAGCAACATTTCGCATCAATTGATGCCGAAACCGAGAAGATTGTAAAGGAACCGGAAAATGCTTTGCATTATTTTGCCCGTGCGCTTGATTTCTACTTGGTGCAGGATTTCGATAATGCGTTGGAAGATTTGGATAGGACCATTGCAAAAGACCAATCGTTCTTCCCGGCTTATTTCATGCGGGCAATGATTCATTATAAGCAATTGGAATACCGCAAGCGGAATACCAGTTATGAGATAGAGCAATCCGAAGACAAGAAGTTGCAGGTTCGTGCCTTGGATTATGCGATAGTCCGTGACGACTTGGATAAAGTAATCCAGTTGGCTCCCGATTTTGTGTATGCATATTATAATAGAGGTAATATCTATGCCGTAATGAAGGATTACCGGGCGGCATTGGTGGATTATAACAAAGCCATCGAGCTTGACCCGCGCTTCTCGGATGCGTATTTCAACCGTGGGCTTACCCATGTGTTCTTGGGTAATAATAATGAAGGCGTGCAGGATTTGAGCAAGGCAGGCGAGTTAGGAATCTTCTCGGCATATAGCGTGCTGAAGCGTTTCACTACGGTGAAGGAAGAGTGATTTTTTATCGAACACAGAGGCACGGAGACACAGAGCCATTTTTTGTCACGCTCTTGTCAAATAAGTGCTTTCTCTGTGCCTCTGTGTCTCTGTGTTCGATAAATTAATCAGGCACATACACGGATAATTAAAAAGTTTTGTTTATTTTTGCGACTCAATAAAAAGACTAACATAAAAGACTATGATTAAGATAACTTTTCCTGATGGCTCCGTTCGCGAGTATAACGAAGGAGTTACTGGTCTGCAGATAGCAGAAAGTATCAGTTCTCGTCTGGCACAAGACGTGTTGGCTTGTGGCGTGAATGGCGAAACGATTGATTTGACGAGACCCATAAACGAAGATGCGAGTGTGGTTCTCTATAAATGGGATGATGAACAAGGCAAACATGCTTTCTGGCATACTAGTGCACACTTGTTGGCTGAAGCCTTGCAGGAACTTTATCCGGGAATCCAGTTTGGTATCGGTCCCGCTATCGAGAACGGTTTCTATTATGACGTAGATCCGGGAGACGATGTAGTGATTAAGGAAAGCGACCTGCCTGCTATCGAACAGAAGATGGTTGAGCTGGCTGCCCGTAAGGAAGCGTTGGTTCGTGAAAGCATTTCAAAGGAAGACGCATTGAAGAAGTTTGGCGAAAGAGGCGAAACGTACAAGTGCGAATTGATTTCGGAATTGGAAGACGGACATATCACCACCTATACACAAGGTGCGTTTACCGATTTGTGCCGTGGTCCGCACTTGCCTTCTACCGCTCCTATCAAGGCTATCAAGCTGTTGTCGGTTGCAGGTGCTTATTGGAGAGGACAGGAAGACCGCAAGCAGATGACCCGTATCTACGGTATTACTTTCCCGAAGAAAAAAATGTTGGATGAATACTTGGTGATGCTGGAAGAAGCCAAGAAACGCGACCACCGTAAGATTGGTAAGGAAATGGACTTGTTCATGTTCTCGGACATGGTAGGAAAGGGACTTCCGATGTGGTTGCCGAAAGGTACTGCGTTGCGTATCCGTCTGCAAGATTTCTTGCGCCGCATTCAGGCACGTTACGATTATCAGGAAGTTATGTGTCCGCCTATCGGCAATAAATTGTTGTATGTGACTTCGGGTCACTATGCTAAATACGGCAAGGATTCGTTCCAGCCTATCCATACACCGGAAGAAGGGGAAGAATACTTCCTGAAACCGATGAACTGCCCTCACCACTGTATGATTTATCGTAACAGCCCGCGTTCATATCGCGACCTGCCTTTGCGTATAGCCGAATTCGGTACAGTTTGTCGTTACGAGCAGAGCGGTGAATTGCACGGGTTGACTCGTGTACGTAGCTTTACGCAGGATGATGCGCACATCTTCTGCCGTCCCGACCAAGTGAAGGATGAGTTCTTGCGGGTAATGGATATTATCTCAATTGTATTCAAGTCGATGAATTTCGAGAACTTCGAAGCGCAGATTTCTTTGCGTGACAAGGTGAACCGCGAGAAATACATCGGTAGCGATGAAAACTGGGAAAAGGCAGAACAGGCTATCGTAGAGGCTTGCCAAGAAAAAGGATTGAAAGCCAAAGTAGAATATGGCGAAGCTGCTTTCTACGGTCCGAAACTCGACTTTATGGTAAAAGACGCTATCGGTCGCCGTTGGCAGTTGGGTACCATTCAGGTAGACTATAACTTACCCGAACGCTTCCAGTTGGAATACATGGGTGCTGATAACCAGAAACATCGTCCGGTTATGATTCACCGTGCGCCGTTCGGTTCTATGGAACGCTTTGTAGCGGTATTGATAGAGCATACGGCAGGTAAGTTCCCGTTGTGGCTGACTCCCGACCAGGTAGCGGTTCTCCCGATTTCAGAGAAATTCAACGATTATGCCAACCAGGTTCGTCTGGAATTGAAGAAATACGATATCCGTGCCTTGGTGGATGAACGTAACGAGAAAATCGGACGCAAGATTCGTGATACCGAATTGAAACACATCCCTTACATGTTGATTGTGGGCGAAAAAGAAGCCGCAAACGGCGAAGTTTCTGTCCGCAAGCAAGGCGAAGGCGATAAAGGAACGGTAAAAATCGAAGAATTTGCAAAAAATATTGCAGAAGAAGTTCATAATATGATAAATAAGTGGTAACTTTGCCACCGTTTTGCAAAGTGCTCTTTTGGCTCGTATGCAAATGAATAACAATAATAACTATATATAATTTAAAAGCAAACAAAGGAATACAAGTATTTGAATGAAAAATGACAATTTAAAAGGGCAACATCGAATCAACGAACAGATTCGTGCCAAAGAAGTCCGTATTGTAGGAGATGATATTGAATCGGCAGTCTATCCGATAGCACAAGCCTTGAAAATGGCAGAAGAACATGATGCTGATTTAGTAGAAATTTCACCCAATGCTGTTCCTCCCGTTTGTAGAATTATTGATTATTCTAAGTTTCTTTACCAGTTGAAGAAACGTGCCAAGGAACAGAAAGCAAAGCAAGTGAAAGTCAATGTAAAGGAAATTCGGTTCGGACCTCAGACCGATGACCACGATTATAATTTCAAGCTGAAACATGCCATTGGCTTTTTACAAGGGGGCGATAAGGTAAAGGCATACGTGTTCTTTAAAGGACGTTCCATTTTGTTTAAAGAACAAGGTGAAGTGTTGTTGCTTCGTTTTGCCAATGATTTGGAGGAATATGCGAAAGTGGAACAAATGCCCTTGCTGGAAGGTAAGCGCATGACGATTGCATTGGCTCCTAAGAAAGCGGGAAGCCCGAAGAAAGCCGCTCCGAAGCCTGAAGCTCCTAAACAAGCTGAAGCATCGAAAGAAAGCGAAGCTGAAAATGAATGAGAAAGTGCGTAACGTGCCGGTATAGTACGTTGCCACAGTTAATAATAATCAATTAAAAATTAAACAAGATGCCAAAAGTAAAGACTAACTCCGGTTCTAAAAAAAGATTCGCTCTTACCGGAACGGGTAAAATTAAGAGAAAGCACGCTTTTCACAGTCACATTTTGACTAAGAAGACGAAAAAGCAAAAAAGAAACCTTTGCCATGCAGGTTTGGTAGATAAAGCAAACTTAGCTTCGGTTAAAGAACTTCTTTGCATGCGTTAATCTTTATAATTGAAAAGCGTAAACGTATTATTAAAATTATTAACCGAATGCATTAGCTTTAAGTCCGAGTGGAAAATATCGGCGCTAACATTCAAAAAAGAATTAAAAAACTATGCCAAGATCAGTAAATCACGTTGCTTCAAGAGCAAGAAGAAAGAAAATTTTAAAGTTAACTAGAGGTTACTTTGGTGCAAGAAAGAATGTTTGGACCGTTGCCAAGAATACGTGGGAGAAAGGTTTAACATACGCATACCGTGACCGTAAGAATAAAAAACGCAACTTCCGTGCATTGTGGATTCAGCGTATCAATGCTGCCGCTCGTTTGGAAGGCATGTCTTACTCTCAATTGATGGGTGCATTGCACAAAGCAGGTATCGAAATCAACCGTAAGGTATTGGCTGACTTAGCCGTTAATCATCCCGAAGCATTCAAGGCTGTGGTTGATAAAGTGAAAGTCGCTTAATGCAATAAGAAATTAAGTCATAAAAAGGCAGCTCTTGCGAAAGGGCTGCCTTTTTTGTATATTAAACGCAGAGAAGCAAAAGCATAGTGCTTTATCAGACGGGCAGAATATCCGTCTGAAAAAACGAATAAATATAGCCGGTATTTGTATGCAATATAGTTGCTACACTGGTACGATTACTAATCGTATAGGCGAACGATTACTAATCGTCACGCGATACGATTAGTAATCGTCATTCCGATGCAGTTATTCTTTAATTTGAAAATAGAGAATTGAAAGCTGGAAATTTCTTGTCAAGGCGGATTATAAAACCAGCATGATAAGTGGGGGTAATTTCTCCATGTCTTTTACCTTCTCTAAAATTGTTGCTCTGCGCTTTTGTGTCTCTGCCTTTAAATAACACGGCTCTTTTATTTAACCGTACATGATTAAATGATAAATAAAGTACGGAAATATTTTGCAGACTCAGATAAAAGCATTATATTTGTCATACAAAAATGGAGCCGTACTTGCAGAATCGGGAAACTCATCAAATTATATGAAATACCGAGACTTCGCTTCATCCTCCAATGGCGGGCCACGCCTTCGGGTAGCATTTATGCCGGTGGATTACAAAGGAGGTGGGCACTCAAATCCTGTCTATCGGAGTTTCGTCACGCCTCGGGTACGGCTCTTCCTTTTTCTGTTCTTTTTCAGACCGACTATTCATTATTAATTATTCACTATTAACTATTTATCATGTTGTTGTATTTTTCCGGAACAGGCAATTCCCGTTGGGTAGCAGATTCTTTGGCTAAGTTGTTGAATGAGCGTGTTTATGCTTTATTGGATATGGCTGCTCGTCCGTCTTTATTCGATTTGAAGGCAGGTGAGGCTTTGGGATTTGTTTTTCCCGTGTATGCGTGGGGACCTCCTGTGTTGGTGATAGATATTCTTGCTAAGTTGCAAGTCGAGGAAAAGCCGGCATACGTATATTTTGTATGTACATGCGGAGATGATACAGGGAAGACTGCCGCTATTTTTTCGCGTGCCGTGCAGGAGAAAGGGTGGACATGCCGGGCAGGCTTTTCGGTGATTATGCCCGAAACCTATGTGTGCTTGCCCGGATTTGATGTAGACCCCAAGGATAAGGAGCAGAAGAAACTTCGTGAGGCTGTAGGAAGAATCGAAGAGATAGCCCGTTGCGTGGCAGGGCGTGCAGAAAAAGAAGATTGCAACGAAGGCGGGTTCCCATGGGTGAAGTCTTACCTTATCCGCCCGTTGTTCAACCGTTTCATGACCTCAGCCAAAGGTTTTCATGCGACCGATGCCTGCATTTCGTGCGGGAAATGTGTCACAGCTTGTCCGTTGCAGAATATCCGGTTAGAAAAAGGACGTCCGTTGTGGGGAAAGGATTGTGCGATGTGTCTTTCTTGTTACCACCATTGTCCGAAACACGCTATCGAATACGGTAGCATGACTAAACGGAAGGGACAGTTTACATTGGAAAAGTCAGTGTAAACGTACTGCCTTTGTCGGGTTCTGAGGTGACGGTTATTTGCCCGCTGTGTAATACGGTGATTTGTTTGCATAATGCCAGTCCGATGCCTGAACCTTCCGGTTTGGTGGTGAAGAAGGGCAGGAAAATCCGTTCGGTCACTTCGGGAAGCATACCTTCTCCATTGTCTGTAATGGTAAATTTCCATTGTTTGTCAGCTATGTGGGCATATACGCTGATGAGAGCCGACGGATTGTCTTGGCAGGCTTCTTCCGCGTTTTTTATTAAGTTGATGAATACTTGTTCCATTTGTCCTCTGTCGGCTTTCCAAGGTAAGGGTGTATTGGGGCAGTTGAAGGTGATGCGTGGGTCGGCGAATAATTGTTTCAGGTCTTCGAAAAAGTCTTTCACTTGGATATCCGTTTTTACAGGCGGAGCAATGCGGGTCAGTTTCCGGTAGTTTTCTACAAATTCCAGCAGGCTCTTGCTTCTGCGCCGGATGATTTGCAGTCCTTGCTTCATTTGTTTAGAAGCATGGGTGTCTGTGTCGGATTCGCTTCGTTCACTTAACGTTTCGGCTAATGAGATGATGGGGGTAATGGAGTTCATAATCTCATGGGTCAGTACACGGATGAGTTTCCGCCAGGCTTCCATTTCGGTATGTTCCACTACTGTGTGGATGTTCTTCAGGCTGACCAGCCAGTATGTCTTTCCTTTTATTTGGATTTGGGTGGCGGATAGGGCAAGTTCGGTTGGAGCAGGCGAATGCGGCAGTTGTGCGACAGCTTGTTTGTTTTTCAGTGCTGAAAGAATTTCTTCAGGCAGCCTGTTGCGGTTGTCCAACATCTGTAGTGCCGCTTTGTTCATCCAGTCGATTTGTCCGTTGGGATAGCAGACGATAACGGCTGTGTCCACTTGGTTCAGCAGGTTTTCATAATATTGGTGCTTGGCTTCTTCTTCGTCTAAGTGGCTGTGGATATTTCTTAAAGCAGCCGACATATCAGCGGCTAATTGTTGCATGTTGCGGTCTTTGAATGGGGCATGAGCCAATTGCGAAAGGTCGTTATTCTTCATACATTCCACGATTCGCTGCATCATGGCGGTTTGCCGGCTCTGTATGCGGTAGAGGCTGATACAGATACCGATGATGATTGTTCCACATGCTGTGGCGCAAAACCATAGATTTTGTGTGACGGCGAATGCGCCCCCTACGGCGAGCATTACGATTCCGGCTACGTGTATGATGAGTGAAAATGCGTAGTTTCTCATGGTTTATAAATCTAATTTTTCCATTTTCCGATATAGGGCGAAGCGGGTGATGCCCAACAGTTCTGCCGCTCGGCTGATGTTTCCGTTGCTTGTTCGCAAGGCTTGTTCGATAGCTTTGCGTTCTAACTTCTCTAAATTCAGTTCTTGCGTTTCTTCCTCTTCACTTCCTGCCGTAGCGGTAGGAAACAAGAAATCGTTGGGGCGAAGGAGGTTGCTGTCGCTCAGAATCACGGCGCGTTCCAACGTGTGTTGCAATTCGCGCACGTTGCCGGGCCAGTTGTATTTCAGCAGTTTGTTTTTCGCTTCCCGTGTCAGCCCTTTGGCTTCTTTGCGGTATTTACGGTTGTATTTGGCAAGGAAGTGCTCCGCCAATAGCAGGATGTCTTCGCCTCTTTCTCTGAGTGGGGGGATGCGCAGTTCGATGGTATTGATACGGTAAAGCAGGTCTTGGCGGAAATTGCCTTCCGCCACCCGTTTGTGCAGGTCGGCATTGGTGGCGCAAATCAGCCGTACGTCGATAGGGGTAGGATTTACCGCTCCTAACCGGACGATTTGCCGTTTCTCGATAGCGGTCAACAGTTTGGCTTGCATGGGCAGGGTGAGATTGCCTATCTCGTCCAGGAAGAGGGTGCCGCCCGATGCGATTTCCATGCGTCCGGGTTTCGATTTGCGTGCATCGGTAAAGGCTCCTTTTTCGTAGCCGAACAGTTCGCTTTCGAAGAGTTGTTCGGGGATGCTTCCCAAGTCGATAGTGACGAGAGGAGCTTCTTGGCGCGGTGAGAAATGTTTCAGCATCCGTGCCACGAGGTCTTTTCCCGTACCGTTTTCGCCTAATACCAAGATGTTGGCATCGGTGTCCGAGAGTTTGAAAATGGTTTCTTTCACCTTTTGCATGGCAGGAGAGGAGCCGATAAGTTCGGGCAGTTGCTCGTCGGCTTTTAAGGCGAGCATTTGGGTTTGCAGTTTTCCTACTTCCTTGCGCGAGCGGCTTAGTTTCAGTGCCGATGAGAGGGTGGCGAGCAGTTTTTCTTTCTCCCAAGGTTTCGAAACGAAATCGGTCGCTCCTTCCTTAATGGCTTTCACCGCTTTGTCGGTATCGGCGTAGGCGGTCATGAAGACGACTACCGCTTGCGGGTCGGTTTGCAGAATCCGGCTCAGGCAGTCGAAGCCTTCTTGTCCGCTGATGGCATCGCGCCGGAAGTTCATGTCGAGCAAGATGACATCGGGGTGGAAAGTCGTCATGAAATGTTCGATGCGCGACGGTTGGGTAGTTACCTTTATCTTTTCCATATAAGGCTCTAACAGCAGGTTGAGCGCGAAGAGCACGTCTTCGTTATCGTCTATAATCAGTATTTTTCCTTTTTCTTCCATACATGTTTGTTGTCTTGCGGACAAAGATACGCATTTTTAGCGTGTGCTGTATGTGCGTTTTTGCACGATTTTTGTGTGATTCCGCACAGGCATGGAGCGCGGCTTGATTGGTTAATTGGTTAGGAAACAGGTGATTGTTTGTGTGGCACGGTATTTGATTCATCAAGGGTGTAATAAATGTATTTTATGAGAAAATTTTGTTTGTTGATGGTTATTGTTGCTGCCTTTGGGGCTGCTCATGCCGAAAAGCTGACGTTGGACGAAGCCATCGGAATGGCACAGGTGCATTCGCCCGAAGCTCAAGCGGCTGCCCATACCTATCGGGCAGCGTATTGGAGTTACCGTTCTTTTCGGGCGAACTATTTGCCGGAAGTGAACTTGGTTTCTTCTCCTTACCTGAACAGGCAAATCAACCGGGTGACGCAGCCCGACGGAACGGAACAGTTCTTGCGCCAGAACCAGTTGATTGCAGATTTGGGAATACAGGTCAGCCAAAACGTGTGGTTTACGGGAGGTAATCTGTTCGTGCAGACTTCTTCGCAGCGGATGGACGAGTTGGAAAATCACATCGCTTCGTATAACACCAATCCAGTGACCATCGGCTACCAGCAATCGCTTTTCGGCTATAATTCCTTGAAGTGGGACCGCCGCATCGAGCCGGTGCGTTTCCGGGAAGCGAAGAAATCGTATGCCGAGACATTGGAACTGATAGCCTCGAAGACGTGCGAGCTGTTTTTCGAACTGGCTACCGCACAGGCGAATCTGGATATCGCGCAGTCGAATTACGCTTCGGCGGACACGCTCTACCGCTATGCTCGCGGGCGGTATAACATAGGCAGCATTACCGAAAACGAGATGCTGCAACTGGAAGTGAACAAGCTGAACGAGGAAACCAACATGATGAAGGCGCGGATAGAGGTGGAAGACGCGATGCTGACCTTCCGTTCGTTCTTGGGCATCCGTGAGGAAACGGAAGTGGAGGTCATTGCGGACGGTCAGGTCCCCCGTTTCGAAGTGCCCTTAGGGCGTGCATTGGAAGAGGCGTATCTGCATAGCCCCGAACCGGATATGTACCGCAGGTTGAAGTTGGAAAGCAAGAGCCAGTTGGCTCAGGCGCGGGCAAACCGTGGGCTGAAAGCCGATTTGTACCTACAGTTCGGCTTGTCGCAGACGTCGGACAAGCTGAAGGAGTCTTGGCGCAACCCGCTCGACCAGCAATATGTCAGCCTTTCCTTAGTGATTCCGATTCTTGACTGGGGACGCGGGCGCGGACGAGTGCGCGTGGCAAAGTCGAACGTCGATTTGGTCAATACGCAGGCAGAGCAGGGCATGAACGATTTCGAACTGAACGTGCGGAAAATGGTGCGCCAGTTCAACTTGCAAGCCCGGCAGGTGGAGGTGGCTGCACGGACCGATGAAACTGCTCGGAGGCGTTACGAAGTGGCTCTCCGATTGTATCTGATGGGAAAATCGACCATCCTCGACCTGAATGCCGCTATCTCCGAGAAAGATACGGCAAGGCGGAACCACATCGAGGCGATGAAGACGTATTGGACGCTCTATTACGGCCTTCGCAGCCTGACGCAATACGATTTCGAGCGCAATTGCCCGCTTGCGGAGAGTTTGCCGGAAATTTAAGAATGAGGAATGAAGAAATAAGAATGAAGAATATGCTTTGTCGCCCTACAATGGTGCTTAAAATTTTCTGTAAGCACCGTCGTCGCCCTACGACAGTACTTAAAATTTTCCGCAAGTGCTGTCGGAGGCCTCGGACGATGCTTAAAATTTTCCGCAAGTGCTGTCGGAGCCTAGGACAGCGCTTAAAATTTTCTGTAAGTGCTGTCGGAGGTCTCGGACGATGCTTAAAATTTTCCGCAAGCCCTGTCCGAGGGTTTCGGAAGGCGGGCAAAAAACTATTCACTATTAACTGTTAACTATTAACTGAAGACATGGATATAAAATTAGAGAAAAAACCTTGGTATGTGCGTCATCGCTACCGCATAGCGGCAGGGGCGGTGCTGGTTGCCGGACTTATTTACGTGGCAGCATTGGCTTCGGGACCGCAGAAGCTGCGCATAGATGCCGAGTCGGTGCAGATAGCCGAAGTGAAGAACGACGATTTTATGGAATACGTGGATGTGGAAGGCGTGGTGCATCCCATATTGACGCTGATGGTCAATGTGCGTGAAAGCGGGAACGTGGAGCGCATCGTGGCGGAAGAAGGAAGCCTGATGAAGCGGGGCGACACGATTCTGACTTTGACCAACCCCGACTTGATGCGCGACCTGGAGGACCAGCGCGACGAGTGGGAGAAGCAGCGCATCTCTTACGAGGAAAAGGCGATAGAAATGGAACAGAAGACGCTGACCCTGAAGCAGCAGGCTTTGGAAGCGGAATACGAGTTGAACAAAATCCGCAAGAGTTTCGCGCTGGAAGAGGAAGAGTATAAAATGGGCATCCGCAGCAAGGCGCAATTAGAGGTGTCTGCCGACGAGTATCGTTACAAGACGGAATCCACGCGGCTGAAGCTGCAAAGCCTGAAGAGCGATTCGGCGATGACGGTTATCCGCAAGGAATTGTTGCTGAACGACCGCGAGCGGGAACGGAAGAAATGGGAACGCTCCCTGCGGCGCACGGAAGACTTGGTGGTGCGGGCTCCGGTCGACGGTCAGTTGAGTTTCGTAAAGGTGACGCCCGGTCAGCAAGTGGCTTCGGGCGAAAATATAGCCGAGGTGAAGGTGATGGACCAGTTTAAGATACACGCTTCGCTCAGCGAGTATTACATCGACCGTGTGACGACGGGGCTTCCGGCTTCGGTCTCGTATCAAGGTAAGCGTTATCCGTTGCGGGTAAGCAAGGTGGTGCCCGAAGTAAAGGACCGCACGTTTGATGTTGATTTGGTCTTTACGGGCGAGACGCCCGACAATGTACGTTTGGGCAAGAGCTTCCGTGTGCAGATAGAGTTGGGGCAGCCTGAAAAGGCAGTGGTCATCCCACGTGGCAATTTCTATCAGCAGACGGGAGGCGACTGGATATTCAAACTGAATGCCGACCGCACCCGTGCGGTGAAGGTTCCGATTGCCATCAGCCGGCAAAATCCCCGTCAATACGAGATAACCGAAGGTTTGCAGCCTGGAGATTGGGTTATAATGACAGGATATGATAACTTTGGCGATGCAGAAGAATTGATACTGAAATAGCTTATGAGAACACTTTATTATTTGAGAATGGCGGTACGCTTCCTGATGCGTGCCCGTTCGTACACGGTAATTAACTTGCTGGGGCTGGCGTTCAGCCTGGCTTGCAGCATCATCCTGATTCGTTATATCCACCGCGAACTGACGGTAGATGCCAACTGTGTGGATGCGGAAACGGTGGTGGTGCCGTTGGCAGACATTTATAGCAATTGGTGTCCTAGTGCCAGAATGTATATGGACTCGGTTTATCTTGCCGACGAACAGGTGACAGAGCGTTGTCTGGTTGTTCCCAATGAGCGTACACATATTGTGTATGAGAACCGCACTTACAATGCCGATATATTGGCAGTAGATTCTACTTTCTTCCGTTTCTTCACTTATCCGGTAGTGGTGGGAACTACTATGATGCAGGGAGAGCATGTAGCTATCCTTACCCGCAAGTTTGCAGAACAATTGTTCGGGCGGGAGAATCCTCTTGGTAAAGTGCTTGTCTATGATGGCACATCTGTAGTCGTGCAAGGAGTGATAGACAGCCCTTCCAATAAAACCGTTTGGCAATTCGATGTGTTGCTTTCTCGTGGCTTGCAGGATTGGAACCGGATGAATATCGAAATGGTCCGTGTATTGCCGGGTACCGATTTGAATGCGATAAACAAGGTGAGCGGCATTTATCGCGATACGGAATATTCCGGTCCTATGCGCTATCGGTTTATCCCTTGGAAACAGTTTTATTTCGACTCTTCCATTATCGCGGAAAAATCGTTGATGAACCACGGCGACAGGTCTTACTTGCTGATTTTATCAGGAGTGATAATCTTGTTGTTGGCGGTAGGCATCCTGAACTTTATTAACCTCTATATGGTGATGCTGATGAAGCGTTCGCACGAATATGGCATCAAGAAAGTGTTGGGACTGGGGCGTTCTTCACTATTCGTGGAAATCTGGCTGGAAAACTTCGTGCTGGTCTTTGCCTCACTCTTCGTGGCATGGGTGCTGATAGAGGTTACGTCGGTTCCGGTAGAGCGTTTGTTGGGCGAGCAGATTGATTATACACCATTCGACGGCTGGTTGTCGTTAGGCATTCTGATAGTCTTGCCTTTGCTCACTTCGGTTTATCCTTACATCAAGTATGGTTATCGTTCGCCTGTTATTTCCATGCGCAATGTGTTAGTACGTTATTCCGTAGCTTCACGTGCGGTGTTGCTGGGTGTCCAGTATGTCTTTACGGTGGTACTTGTGGTCTTGTCGGTTTATTTCAGCCGTCATTTCGATTTCCTTATCAATACGCCTCCGGGGTTCCGTACGGAAAGGATATTAGAAGCTGATTTGCAGAAAGAAAACTGGAATAATAGATATACGGACGAGCAGAGGAAAACACGTAACGAACGTATCGAAAGGATTCGGAAAGCATTGGACGAATGTCCGTATATTGATTCGTGGATATGCAGTTCGTTTGATGAAATCACTTCCGAATTTCAAGTGAACTTTTTCAATGAGAAGGATAAGAAGGTATCGGTGAAGGCATTGTTTGTTCCTGCCGCTTTTTTTAATTTTTACGGATTGAAGGTACTTGATGGCACTTTGCCGGATGAGATACATGACGTAACTCATAGCGAGATAGCATTGAACGAGGAAGCTATGAAAATATTTGGTTATGCCGATAGGGAAGAAGCGTTTATCAGGGCTGAGTCTCCTATATGGATGTTTTTTGGAGCTGATGGTAGTGTAAAAAAGGGTGGATTGGAATTGATGCCCGTCGTAGCGGTAATAGCCGATTGTTATTTCGGTAAGTTGACCGGTGGCGTACAGCCCATTGTTTATATCATAAGTGGAGGATACGAAAGTGGTAAGCTTTCCATCGCCGTGCAGCCGGGCAAGGAAAAGGAATTGTTGGACTACCTCCGTAAGACGGTGAAAGAAATTTACGGCACCGAAGAGTTCGAATACGATTGGCTCTCGGATGTGGTGAAAGCCCAATACGCCCACGACCGCAAGATAGCTACGGTCTATTCGGTATTCGCCTTTATTGCCATCGTGGTGTCGTGCATGGGGCTGTTCGGTATTTCGCTTTTCGATATCCGTAGGCGGTACCGCGAAATTGCTATCCGCAAGGTGAACGGTGCAACGCTGCGCGACCTTTATTGGCTGCTGGGTGGCAGATACTTGAAAGTTTTGTTGGTATCGTTTGCAGTGGCTGTTCCGTTAGCTTGGGTGATACTCTACAAATATACCGAAGATTTTGTGTTGAAGGCTCCGCTTAGTCCGTGGATGTTCATCGTTGCCTTGTTATTGGTTGCGGTGATTTCTTTGGGCACCCTTTGGTGGCAGGTGAACAAGGCAGCCCGCATCAATCCGGCGGATGTGATGAAGGCGGAATAAAATAAGCATTTATTAAAAACAAGAATATGATTAAGACAGTAAATTTACAAAAGGTTTTCCGTACCGACGAGGTGGAGACCTGGGCATTGAATGATGTAAGTATAGAAGTGAAAGAAGGCGAGTTTGTAGCCATTATGGGTCCTTCGGGATGCGGCAAGTCTACGTTGCTGAACATCTTGGGATTGCTCGACAATCCTACGGGCGGCGAGTATTATCTGAATGGGATAGAAGTTTCGAAGTATACCGAGTCGCAACGCACATCCATCCGCAAGGGAGTCATTGGTTTTGTATTTCAGAGTTTCAATCTGATAGACGAACTGAATGTGTACGAGAACATCGAATTGCCTTTGCTTTACATGGGTGTTTCGGCTTCCGAACGTAAGCGGAAGGTGGAGGAAGCTATGGAACGGATGGCGATAGCCCACCGTTCGAAACATTTCCCGCAACAGCTTTCAGGAGGGCAGCAGCAGCGTGTGGCGATAGCCCGTGCGGTGGTTTCCAATCCGAAGATGATACTTGCCGATGAGCCTACCGGTAATTTGGATTCAAAGAACGGAAAGGAAGTGATGAGCCTCTTGACCGATTTGAATAAGGAAGGCACTACTATTGTGATGGTGACCCACTCGCAGCACGATGCAGGTTATGCCAGCCGTGTCATTAACTTGTTCGACGGTCAGGTGGTGACGGAAGTGGCATTGTGATTGCGTTTCAATTCATTCATTCATTGATTCTTATGTCTTATTATCAGTTATTGCGATTGATTGTACGAGGCTGGTGGCGCAACAAGTTGTTTACCGTAGTGGCATGGGGCAGTTTGGTCATTGGCATCTTGTGCGTTTCTTTGTTGGGAGCTTTTGTATTGCATGAGTATCGTGCCGATAAAGTGATTCCTGACGGAGAACGTATCTTACGCCTGACTCAACAGGTGTCAATGGGAGAGCAGGCAGCGACTACTTTTATATATGGACCGGATGTGCCGCAAATCGTGTCCGCTTTTCCCGAAATAGAAACTTCTACCCGTGTGTCGAAACGTAGTAAAGTTTCGGTTGTATATCGGGATGAGACGTTTTCAATAGAACGGTTTATGCTGGCAGATTCAACGTTTCTTGACTTCTTTCCTTTGGAGGCGGTGCAAGGCAGTTGGCAAGAAGTACAAGTACAACCGGATGCGATTGCTTTGGAAGAAAAGACGGCGTTGCGGATATTTGGTTCATCGGATTGCTTGGGAGAATCCCTTGCCATGACTGTTGACGGAGATGTTCGTCCGATGGTTGTGAAGGTGGTGTTCCGCAATCCGGCGCAGGCTTTATTGTCTGTAGGTGCTTTGAGTCTGTCGGCAGGTTCTGATGACGGAGAAGCTTGTTTCATCAAGTTGCGTGAAGGGACGGACTTGGATAAATTCCGGCAGAAGTTTGCGGAAACTCTTCTTCCTACGGTATTGGGTAAAGGTCATTTGGATACACAAACTTTACACGAGTCTTATTTTGATACCGGTGTGCAAGACCTTGTTTTGCGACATCGTTCGCTTGTCATATTGGTTATCGGAGGAGTCGTGGCATTGCTTGTGCTATTAGTTGCTTGTTTCAATTACATTAATTTAGGTCTTACTCGTTTGTTGGACCGGATGTGCATGTTGCATATTGAGGTCTTTGCCGGTGCATCGCAGAAAGACATTTATCGGCAGTTGTTTTTAGATACGTGCCTGATGATTGGGCTGGCGTTCATTTGTTCTTTTTTGCTGATGAATGACTTGTTGCCTTTCTTTAACCGGTTGATGGATGTCGAGTTGACGATGGAATACGTATTGTCTTATCAGGTATTGCCTTGGTTGTTGTTGGGAGGCATTGTCCTTGCGGTGGTTCCGGCTTGTTTCATCAGCCGGAAGTTGCAGTCGCTTACCGAAAGCGAATATCGTTGGTTCTATCAGGGGAAGGTTAGGCGTCTGCTTGTATCTGGTTTTCAAGGAGGACAGTTTGTCGTGACCTTGGTTTTATTCAGTGTGTTTTTGATTATTCATAGCCAGTTGGAACTGATAAAGAAAGACAACCTGCGGTTTGAGGGAGTAATTGATGTGTATGTAGAAAAGGATTGGGGACCTCCTGTTTCTGCGTGGATGGAAGAAGCAAGGCATTGGCAAGGAGTAAAGGAGGTGACCTTGTCCGAAACAGGGCTTTTTGAAGAATCAATGGCCATTATCGGAAAATCGGGAAATCCGGAAGACATTGTTTGGGTAGATATGGTTTCGTGCCGGAAAGACTTTTTGGGCTTTTATCGGCTGGAACTGATAGATTCGGCACAGACCGCCCGTTTGCTTCCTGCTACAGCCTATCCCGTTGTGGTAAACGAAACATTTGTGAAGAAGTTTGTGCCCGATGGTATAAATCCGATTGGTGAACCGGTTTCCAAATACCTTCCTGATGAACCGTTGTTCAAGGACCGGACCATCGTAGGTGTAGTGCGTGATTTCAGGAAAAGGTCGTTGTCTGAATCGGTTTGGCCGTTGTTTATTAGTCTGAACGATGTATCGTCTGCCGATATCCAGACACTATCGATAAGGGTAGAGGAGAGCAGGAAAGCGGAAGTTTTGAAGCATTTGAAGCGGAAGTGGGAGGAAGTTTATCCGAACCGGGCATTTGTGTATCAGGATATAGGGGCTATATTGGAAGAAGCCAATCGGGATGTCGTGATGTTGACAGATGTATTGTCTTTGTATGCGGCAATTAGCCTGTTGCTGACATTTTCCGGTTTGTTCAGCTTGGTACGTTATACAGTCCGTCTGCGTCAGCGGGAAATCGCCTTGCGGAAGATACATGGAGCTTCTTTTGGGCAAATACAATGGATATTGTCCCGTTCGTATGCAGTGGGGTTGGCAATAGCTTTTCTGATAGCCGTGCCTTTGGTATATGTTTGCATGATGCCGTGGCTGGAGCATCTCCGTTATTATGTCCCCATTTCCATTTCACATTTCCTGATGCCGTTAGCAATTACAGCTGGAGTCACTTTCTTTACCGTATGGCTAAGCGGCTATAAGGTTGCGAAAATGAATCCTGCTGAGGTCATTAAGCGGGAATAATCAATTTTATTCGTATATTTGTTACATCGTTTAATTAAAGGAACAGATGATGAAATTTAACTGTACATTTGTTGCATCGGCTTTATCAGTCTTGATGCTGGCGGCTTGCTCTACGGGACCTAAGACCGTGGAGAATCCGCTGATTGAGAGTTCTAACAGCATGACGCTGGATGTTTCGAAAGTGGAATTGACCGACACCGCTACGGTGTTGCATGTGGATGCGTATTTTCGGCCGCATTATTGGATTCGCATTGATTCTAAAACGTATCTTCGTGCCGGTGGAGAGAAATATGCGTTGACCAGTGCGCAAGGCATTACGCCCGACTCACTCTTTTGGATGCCCGAATCAGGAGAAGCTTCGTTTGTGCTTTCTTTCCAACCGTTGCCCAAGCGGACAAAGTCTTTTGACTTTATCGAATCGGATTGTGCGGACTGCTTTAAGCTGTTTGGCATAGACCTGACCGGGAAGAAGAGTTATGATATCCCTGAAGGTATTCCTGCAGAAGCTTTGCAGATAGACGGGAATGCTGCTATGCCTGCACCTATCTTTAAGAGCGGGGAAACAACGATTGAAGTCCATTTGCTTCATCACCGGGCAGAATTAGGAAAGGAACAGAATCTGTATGTCAATACGCTGACAGGTGGGCAAGAGGAATATACGGCAGCCATTGATTCGGTAACCGGAGTGGCTACATTCAAGTTCAGCCAATATGGTCCGGCTGAGGCTCTTTTCCCAATGGCTGGTTCGGTATTGCTTGCGCCCGGCGAGCACGTCACGGTGTATATAGACCAGCGGTTCAGTGGACAACGTATCGTTGCCCGTCGCAAAGGTTTGGCAATGCAGCCGTTCCGGACACTCTACACGGATGGCACGTATGCCAATCTCAATAACTTGATTAATAGTCGGACTGATTGGCCTACATGGTCGATGAATCTTTATAGCGGTAAGTTTGGGGATTATAAGATGAGTGCGAAAGAGTATGAAACGTATGTCGTAAACCGGTATAAGGAGTTGTCGGATAGCATTGCGGCAGATAGTCTTCCGCCTTTAATGAAAGAACAGATGGTGCTGTCCTTGAAAAACGAAGCGGTTAAGGCTATGATGAATGGAGATTACGGGCGTGAATATAATTATCGGTATTTGCACAATGATTGGGATAGCCGGAATCCGGTGAAAGGCATTGACCCGATGAAGCCTGAAAGCATTTTAGGACTTTCCAAACTATTCGATATAAACGACCCGCAACTGTTGATGGGAGCACAAAGCTTTGATTATATCGGCAGTGTGGCGTATGCAGATGAGGCTTGGATAAAAGCTGCGGGTATTCAGACGGGTTTGATTCCTTCGTTGCGGAAGTTTGTGCCTCTTACAGCGAAGACACAGGCAGGAGCGTTGACCGAATCCGACTTGAAAGTATTCGGTTCGGAAGATGATCCGTTTTATGCCGATGCCTTGAGGGCGATGCAGCAGGAAACCATAGCCAAATTAGAGGCTGTAAAGGATAAGGCGGTTGTTGAGCAGACTCCCGATGTGCCGGTTGAGAAGTTGTTTGATGCCATTATCGCTCCCTATAAAGGCAAGGTGGTGTTCGTGGACTTTTGGAATACGTGGTGCGGTCCTTGCCGTATGTCTATCAAGGCTACCGAGCCGTTGAAAGATACGGAGTTGAAGAGCGATGATTTGGTATGGATTTACCTTGCCAACGAAACATCGCCTCTCGTGAAATACCAAACCATGATTCCCGATATCAAAGGCAAGCATTTCCGCTTGAACGATAAGCAATGGGAGTATCTTAGCAAGAAGTTTAAGATAGACGGCATTCCTTCTTATGTATTGGTGGATAAGGACGGTTCGTACAGCTTGCGTAACGACTTGCGCGACCATAACTTATTGGTGAAGACCTTGCAAGAGAAAATAGCCCGGTAAATAATTGCTTGTAGAAAAGAGGCTGTCTCAAAATAGAAATAGGCTTTCATTTTGTCATTCTGAACGTAGTGAAGAATCTCGAAAACAAAGCTGATGCACACGAGATCCTTCGCTTTGCTCAGGATGACATTACTTTTTGATACTCAATTACCATTTTGATACACTCTCTTTTGAAAATCAGTGTTTGTCCGTTGGCATTTCCGGCACTATCGCTTCGATGCGGTTTTCCACATCATCGGGCAGCTTGGAGAAGAAATCCAGCCCCGTAGTTTCTTCTATTTGGTCTACACTGACCATATAGTTCCGTAAATCTTGGTGATGTGCCTTGTTCTCGAAAAGGAATCCCATGGCGATGGGGTTCTTCCGGTTGTAGATGAGCACCACTTTGAAGAAACGGTCGGGCACGGCTACCTTGTGTTTCCCAATCCGTTTGGGAGACTTCTTGTCGTAAATCGGTCCGCAGGCGATATAGATGCGTCCGTATTTCTCTGCCCATGCGCGGCATTTTTCTTCCAAGTCTCCCCAATCATCCCGGTTCAGTTTCCGGTTTTGCGGACAGATGTTGCTCATGTAGAAAGATTCTTCCATGGCTTTTTCGCTCCATTTCATGTCGGCAGCAGGTGCCATGTGCCCGCGGTCATATCCGGAGTTGGTATAGTCGCTATGCTCTACACGTGGTTCGGGCAGGTCGGGGTCCGGTTCGAACTTGCTTTTTCGGCTTTCCGTACCTTCCGTTTCCTCACGTGTCAGTTCCCAAGCTACCCAGTTCGGGGTTTTATAATAATTGTTATAAGATAAGGTGAAAGCGGTGCGTTGCAGTTTGATTTCTTTTCGTTCCCGGATGCTGACGGGGATTTCCAATTTAGTGGCTGGCACTTGTGTTTCCGAACTTTCAGAAACATTGCTTATTGTTCCCTTTATTTCATTTAGGGTATTGTTTAACAATGACTTTCCTTCTTGATGCTGATAGAGGAATAGTGTTGCAGCTATCAGAATCAGGAGAAGGGCAAATCCGCGTAAGGAACCTGTGGTTTTCTTTTTCTTTCTCGTCATAATGGGATGTTGAAATTTAAATCAATTTAAACCGCATTCGGAAAATTCCGTCTTTGTAATTCGAACTGATAATCTTGAATGTGCCTATTTCGGATGTGTTTTCAACATGTTTCCCGATGCAGAGGCATTCGTCATAATCACCTACTTTGACTACTCGTACTGTATCTGAAGCATTTTCGGGCAGACGCTTCAGGTCGAAACGTCCCAATGCTTCTTGTTGGGTGATAAATTCGGTCGTAACGGGCAGGTGCTGTGCAATGACTTCATTTACAGTGTTTTCAATGCGGGTGATGTCTTCTGTTTCCGGGGCTTGGGGAAGCTGAAAGTCCAGTTTGCTTTTCTTGCGTTCAATGTGTGCCGAAACAGCCCGTCCGCATCCGAATAAATTGACCATGGTGCGGTTGACAATATGCTCGCATGTATGCATGGGCGGATATTCCTGTTTGTTGTGTTCGTTTAGTAGAGGTTGTTGTTCCATATTAAAAGTTTTTTGTAAATGGGCGGCAAGTTACACCGAATTTTTGTTTCTTGCAATAGGGAAGGTTAAAAAGATGCAAACCTTTTCAGAAGGGCAGAAAGAAGGAATTGGGTAGGAGTTTAAACGAAGCAGGCTTCGTAGGCTGATGCATACGGCTTCGTTGGCTGATGAAGCCTGCTTCGTAGCCCGATGCAGCCGTATGTGTTTTTTTCTTTAGAAAATTTGTTTCATTTGTAAGCTTTATCAAATGTTTCGTTTGTTCATTCCGCCGAAAAACAGTACTTTTGTTCCCATCATAAGTTAATTGTTGATAGTAATGGGAAAAGGAAAATTAGCGAAATTTGCCGACATGGCGGAATATCCGCACGTATTCGAATATCCGTACTCGCAGGTGGCGGACGCGCCTTGCGAGATGAAAGGGAACTGGAACCGCGATTTCTTCAAGAACGGTCATCCGATTGTTTTGGAATTGGGGTGCGGGAGAGGTGAATATACCGTGGGGCTGGCACGCCGCTATCCGGAGAAGAACTTTATCGGGGTGGACATCAAGGGAGCGCGTATGTGGACGGGAGCCAAGCAGGCTCATGAAGAGGGATTGGCGAACGTGGCGTTTCTGCGCACGAACATCGAAATCATCGACCGTTTCTTCGCTCCGGGAGAGGTAAGCGAAATTTGGCTGACTTTCTCCGACCCGCAGATGAAGAAGGTGACCAAGCGGCTTACTTCGACTTACTTCATGGAGCGTTACCGCAAGTTCCTTGTCCCCAATGGGCTGGTGCACCTGAAGACGGACAGTAACTTCATGTTCACTTATACCCGGTGCATGATAGAGGCAAACCATTTTCCGGTGGAGTTCATCACCGATGATTTGTATCATTCGGGCTTGGATGACGATATCCTGCGCATCCGTACCTATTATGAGCAACAATGGCTGGACCGCGGACTGAGCATCAAGTACATCCGCTTCCGCCTGCCTCAGGAAGGCGAACTGATAGAGCCGGACGTGGAAATCGAACTGGACGATTACCGCAGCTATAACCGGAGCAAACGGAGCGGGCTGAAAACAAGCAAGTGATATGGATTTTTTCACCACAGATTACACAGATTTTAAAAATTAATTATTTTAATCTGTGTAATCTGTGGTGTATGAATAAATAAAAAGAACTATGACTCTTTATCCAAAATTGATTTTAGACGCGCTGGCAACGGTGCGTTATCCCGGAAACGGGAAGAATATTGTCGAAGCCGAAATGGTGGCGGACAATATGCGTATCGACGGGATGAAGGTCAGCTTCTCGCTTATCTTTGAGAAACCGACCGACCCGTTTATGAAATCGGTAGTGAAATCGGCTAAGACCGCTATTCATACGTATGTATCGAAAGACGTGGAGGTGAGCATTGCCACCGAGAGCCGTCAGGCGGCGCGTCCCGAGCCGGGCAAGATGCTTCCGCAGGTGAAGAACGTGATAGCCGTATCGTCGGGCAAAGGCGGTGTGGGTAAGTCTACCATTGCTGCCAATTTGGCGGTGGCTCTCTCGAAGTTAGGCTATAAAGTAGGCTTGCTGGATGCCGACATCTTCGGTCCTTCGGTGCCGAAAATGTTCCAGGTGGAAGACGCGCGTCCGTATGCCGAAACCGTCGAGGGGCGCGACCTGATTGTCCCGATAGAGAAATACGGCATCAAGCTCTTGTCTATCGGTTTCTTTGTCAATCCCGACCAAGCCACTCTTTGGCGCGGGGGAATGGCGAGCAATGCCTTGAAGCAATTGGTGGGCGATGCCAATTGGGGCGAGTTGGATTATTTTATCCTCGACACGCCTCCGGGCACGAGCGACATTCACCTTACTTTGTTGCAGACCTTGGCTATTACGGGAGCGGTCATCGTGAGCACGCCGCAAGAAGTGGCATTGGCTGATGCGCGCAAGGGAATCAATATGTATATGAACGATAAGGTGAATGTGCCCATCCTTGGATTGGTGGAAAACATGTCGTGGTTCACGCCCGCCGAGCTTCCGGAGAACAAGTATTACCTGTTCGGCAAGGAAGGCACGAAGCGGTTGGCAGAAGAACTGAACGTGCCTCTGTTGGGACAAATCCCTATCGTCCAAAGCATTTGCGAGAACGGCGACAAGGGTACGCCCGTAGCGTTGGACGAGGATTCGGTAACCGGTCAGGCGTTTATGGACTTGGCTCGCAACGTGGTGGCGCAAACCGAGAAGCGCAATGCCGAGCTGGCTCCTACGAAGATTGTGGAAACGCATAAGTGAATGTTTAGTTGAAACGCAGATTTCCGCAGATTCACGCAGATTGTCACCACCGAGGACACAGAGGCACACAGAGTCTTTTAATTTAAAATAATAACCTCTGTGTTACTCTGTGACCTCTGTGGTGGACAAATGCATAGTATAAGCTAATTTATCTGCGAAAATCTGCGTTAATCTGCGTTTTAAAAACTGATGATAAAGTATGCGCGACGAAGACAAGATACGTTCGGCTGAAGATATGGAACGTCAGGTGCTGGAGTTGGGCTTCCTGCCGTTCTTCCGGTGCGGCATTCCCGGTTTCTCCATCGAGGAGCGGACGGCATGGGAGTATTGGTTCTCGGATGAGGAAGAAGGACCGTGGGAATGGAAAGGTCCGGTCATCCGTGAGGGACATTGTGCCTACGGCAAGCTCTATAATAAGAAGGCGGGATATGTCAGCCTCGAATGGTTGCCCCACCTGATGAACTGGCGACGTTCGCGCCGGTATGCGAAGGATGAAGATACACAGGCGTTGGATGAGGTGGTGCTTCAGACCGTATGGGGAGAAGGGAGCGTGACCGTGAAAGAATTGCGCCGCCTGTTGGGCTTTGCCAAGGGGCGGGGACATCGGCGGAAGACCGACTTGGTGGACACGATGCAAGGCGAAGGCAAGATTTCGCTCGACCCGATACTGACCCGTCTGATGATGGGGATGCACATCGTCATTTCTGATTTCGAGTATAACATCGACCGCCATGGCAGGCCTTACGGCTGGGGTGTGGCGCGCTATACTACGCCCGAAGCGCTTTACGGAAGGCAGGATGCGGGATGCACGCCCGAAGAGTCGTACCGGAAGATATACGCACACCTGCACGGTTTGTTTCCCGATGCGCCCGAGAAGAAATTGCTGGAGCTGATAGGATAGATAATAAGAAATGGAACACAGAGATACGGAGACACAGAGCTTTTGCGCTTTGCGTCTTTGCGTTTGTAAAAAAAATCAATATGAAAAAACAATTGCTTATGATTGCGGGGCTGGCACTGGCAGGGATAGCGGGTGCACAAAAATCCCCGCTATGGACACGCTATTGTGCCCTCTCGCCCGATGGAAGCACCATCGCTTTTTGCTATAAGGGCGATATTTATACGGTTTCCCCGCAAGGAGGGAAAGCCATGCAACTGACCACGAACGCGGCTTACGATACGCATCCCGTATGGAGTCCGGACGGCACACGGATAGCTTTCGCGTCCGACCGCGGTGGAAGCCTCGACATATATGTGGTAAGTAAGGACGGAGGGACTCCGAAACGGCTTACCACCCATTCGGGAAACGAAACGCCAATCGCTTTTAGCGATAACGGGCACGTGTTGTACGAGGCTTCGTTGATGCCCGATGCGAAAGACATGGCTTTTCCCAGTGCCCAATTCCCGCAGGTGTATCAGGTGAGTATCGAAGGTGGACGCCCCGTGCTTTATTCTTCTTTGCCGATGGAAGACATCAGCGTGGGGAGCGACGGCACCACCTTGCTCTATCACGATAAAAAGGGATATGAAGACCCTTGGCGTAAGCATCATACTTCGTCTATCACCCGCGATGTATGGATGAGCCGGATGGAGAGCGGAAAGCGTGCTTATACGAAGCTGACCGATTTTGCCGGAGAAGACCGTACACCGGTGTGGAGCGCGGACGGTACATCGTTTTATTACCTGAGCGAGAAAGACGGGACATTCAATGTCTATAAGCGGAATGTGGACGGAACGGACGAAAAGCAATTGACCCGCCACACCCAGCATCCGGTACGTTTCCTTACCGCCGCCCGTAACGGGATGCTTTGTTATGGCTATAACGGCGAAATTTATACATTGAAAGAGGGAGAACAACCCCGGAAGGTAGCTATCCGTATCGTGACCGACCAAACCGAGCAAGCCTTAGAGCCGCAGATAAAGACTTCGGGAGCTACGGAAATAGCGGTATCGCCCGACGGGAAAGAAATCGCTTTCATCCTTCACGGGGATGTGTTTGTCACCTCCGCCGATTATAAGACTACCCGTAAGATTACCGATACGCCCGAGCAGGAGCGTGACTTGGATTTCTCGCCCGACGGCAGGAGTTTAGTGTATTCTTCGGAACGCAACGGATTGTGGCAGGTGTATCAGGCTTCGCTTACGGTAAAGGACGAGAAACTCTTTACATACGCCACCGGTATCAAGGAAGAACGCCTGACCGATAATACGGCTACCTCGTTCCAGCCTCAGTATAGCCCGGACGGGAAGAAAGTGGCATTCCTCGAACGGCGTACCACCCTGCGTGTGCTCAATCTGGAAGATAAATCCGTTTGCACCGCCATGGACGGGAAGTATGAATATTCGTATAGCGACGGAGACCAATGGTTCGAATGGAGTCCCGATAGCCGTTGGCTATTGAGTGGATACATCGGTACGGGCGGATGGAACAACAATGATGTGGCATTGGTCAATGCTTCGGGCAACGGGGAAATCCATAACCTGACCGAGAGTGGCTATACCGATACCAATGCCAAATGGGTCTTGGACGGTAAAGCGATGATATGGGAGAGCGACCGCGCCGGATACCGGAGCCACGGAAGCTGGGGTGCGGAGAGCGATATCTACATTATGTTTTTCGACCTCGACGCTTACGAACGTTTCCGCATGAGCAAGGAAGAATTGGCACTGGTGGAAGAAGAAAAGAAAGAGGATGAGTCAGAGCCGGATAAGAAAGAGGATAAGAAAAAAGAAAAAGGAAAGAAAGAAGACAAGAAGGAAACGGAACCGCTTACGTTCGACTTAGAGAATTGCCGCGACCGCATCATCCGGCTTACGGTGAACTCTTCGCACTTGGGTGATGCGGTGTTGACCGGGAAAGGGGATAAGTTGTATTATCAGGCTTCGTTCGAAGGCGGCTATGACCTTTGGGAACATGACTTGAAAGAAGACAAGACCAAGATTCTTTTGAAGGACATCGGTTACGGTTCGCTCAAAGCGGATAAAGAGAACAAGCACCTCTTCCTTTGCACGAAGGGAAGCATCCGCAAGATAGACGTGGAAAAGAGCGAAACCAAACCCGTGGAGTTTGAAGCCGTGTTCAATTACCGCCCATACGATGAACGCCGCTATATGTTCGAGCACGTGTGGAAGCAAGTGGAAGAGAAATTCTACGTGGCAGACCTGCATGGAGCGGATTGGAAAGGCTATCGCGAGGCATATCTCCGCTTCTTGCCCCACATCAATAACAACCATGATTTCCAAGAACTCTTGAGCGAGATGTTAGGCGAACTGAACGGTTCGCATACGGGTGCCCGTTACTATGCCCCTTCGCGCACATTGGCTACGGCTTGCTTAGGCGTGTTCTTCGACAATGCTTATGCGGGTGAAGGGCTGAAGATAAAGGAAATCATCAAGCAAGGACCTTTCGATGTGAAGAAAACCGAGGTGGTAGAGGGATGCGTCATCGAGAAGATAGACGGGCAATTGATTGGGAAAGATACCGATTATTATCCGATGTTGGACGGAAAGGCGGGAAAGAACGTATTGCTTGCCGTGTATAATCCAGCCACCGGAAAGCGGTTTGACGTATCGGTGAAAGCCATCTCGCAAGCGCGTCAGGAAGAATTGCTCTACAAGCGATGGGTGAAACGCAACGAGAAAATGGTAGAGGAACTTTCGGGCGGACGCATCGCTTACGTGCATGTGGAAGGCATGGACAGTCCGAGCTTCCGTACCGTATATAGCGAATTGTTGAGCGACCGGAACCGGAATAAGGAAGCGGTGATAGTAGATACACGCCATAATGGAGGAGGCTGGTTGCACGATGATTTGGCTATTCTCTTGAGCGGAAAGGAATACCAGCGTTTCGTTCCGCGCGGGCAATACATCGGGAGCGACCCGTATAACAAATGGCTGAAGCCTTCGTGTGTATTGATTTGCGAGGACAATTACAGCAATGCGCACGGATTCCCGTGGGTGTATAAGGAACTGAAGATAGGCAAGCTTATCGGTGCGCCCGTACCGGGAACGATGACCGCCGTATGGTGGGAGCGTCAGATAGACCCCAGCATCGTGTTCGGCATTCCGCAAGTGGGATGCATGGACATGCGGGGAAACTACATGGAGAATCATCAGTTAGAACCTGACATCAAGGTATATAACAGCCCTGAAAAATCTTTGCAAGGCATCGATGAGCAACTGGAAGCCGCGGTAAAGGAAATGCTGAAAGAAGCGGATGCGGCAAAGGCGAGATAAAAAAGAGGGTGAACCGAATGGAAGCTAATTTCTATTTCGGTTCACCCTCTTCTGAAAATATATCAATTTACTTGATATTGCCTACCTTAATTAAATATTCGGCGATTTGTACGGCATTCAATGCGGCGCCTTTCTTGATTTGGTCGCCTACAATCCAGAATGTCAATCCGTTTTCGTTGCTTAGGTCTTTACGGATGCGGCCTACATAAACCGGGTCTTTTCCTGCTAAGAAGAGCGGCATGGGGTATTCCTTCTTTTCGGGATTATCCATTAATACCAGTCCTTCGCCTTCGGCAAATGCCTTGCGGGCTTCTTCTACTGATACGGGACGTTCGGTCTCAATCCAGATGCTTTCCGAGTGTGAGCGCAGGGCAGGCACACGCACACAGGTCGCACTGACCTTTACATCCGAGTGCATGATTTTGCGGGTCTCGTTATACATCTTCATTTCTTCTTTCGTATAACCATTGTCGGTAAAGACATCGATTTGCGGAATCAGGTTGAAGGCAAGCTGGTAAGCGAACTTTTCTACTTTTACCGGTTCGTTGTTCAATACTTGGCGGTATTGTTCGTAAAGTTCGTCCATAGCGGCTGCACCCGCTCCGCTGGCTGCTTGGTAGGTAGAAACGTGTACCCGTTTGATATGGGTCAGGTTTTCGATAGCCTTCAGGGCTACCACCATTTGGATGGTGGTGCAATTGGGATTAGCAATGATGCCGCGCGGGCGGTTGAGCGCATCGTCCGGATTTACTTCGGGCACTACCAAAGGAATATCTGCATCCATGCGGAACGCGCTTGAGTTGTCAATCATCACCGCGCCATATTTCGTGATGGTCTCGGCAAACTCTTTCGAAGTTCCGGCTCCGGCGGAAGTGAAGGCAATGTCCACTCCTTTGAAATCATCATTGTGTTGCAATAATTTTACTTCGATTTCTTTTCCGCGGAAGGTATATTTTCGTCCGGCACTCCGGTGAGAACCGAACAACACTAATTCATCGATAGGAAAATTCCTTTCGTCGAGCACGCGCAGGAACTCTTGTCCTACGGCTCCGCTTGCGCCAACAATCGCTACTTTCATATTTTCAACTCTATTTTTAATGTTAATACTTTCTTGTTTAATAAAAACGCAGAGACGCAAAATCGCTGAGTCTTTTTATTTTAGAGAAAGCAAAGGGTGCAGAGAAAAGCATTGGCTCCGTGCCCTCTTTGCCTTCTCTAAAAATGTATTTCTCTGCGTTTTTGCGTCTCTGCGTTTGTAAAATATGAACTTTGTACAAATCTGACCGCAAAAATAAAACATTCTGTTCGATTAATGCGGATAATCGGAAGATTTTTTCTATTTTTGTTCGTGAAATGAACCAATGACGATACCAATTTATGAAAGAACTTGCAGACTTTATAGACTTTGATATCCATTTTCCTATTACCGACCCCACGTGGATTTTCTTTCTTGTGCTTGTTATTATCCTTTTTGCGCCGATTATTTTGGAACGTCTGCGCATTCCGCATATCATCGGGATGATATTGGCAGGGGTAGTGATAGGCGAGCACGGGTTTAATATCTTGGCGCGCGATAGCAGTTTTGAATTGTTTGGCAAGGTAGGGCTTTATTACATCATGTTCCTTGCCGGGCTGGAAATGAATATGGAGGATTTCAAGAGCATCCGGGTCAAGGCGACGGTATTGGGATTGTTGGCTTTCATTATTCCGTTGGGCATCGGCTTTTGGACGAATATGAACATCCTGGATTATGGTGTGGTCACTTCGGTCTTGCTTGCCAGTATGTATGCCTCGCATACCTTGATTGCTTATCCGATTGTAATCCGTTATGGCATCAACCGCCAGCGTGCGGTAGGCATTGCGGTAGGCGGTACGGCGGTGACCGATACGCTTACCTTGTTGGTCTTGGCGGTCATATCCGGTTTGTATAAGGGAGAGACTTCGGATTATTTTTGGATATGGCTGGTGCTGAAGTTCTTGGTGTTGAGCATCATCATTATGTACACGTTCCCCCGCATCGCCCGTTGGTTCTTCCGCCGGTATAGCGACAATGTGGTGCAGTATATCTTCGTGTTGGCAATGGTTTTCCTTGGCGGGGGATTGATGGAGCTGATAGGCATGGAAGGCATTTTGGGCGCATTCCTTGTGGGATTGTTGCTGAACCGCCTGATACCTCACGTGTCTCCGCTGATGAATCACTTGGAATTTGTAGGCAACGCTTTGTTTATCCCTTATTTCTTGATAGGGGTCGGTATGTTGATTAACCTGAATGTGTTGTTCGGACATGTTGAGTCGATAAAGGTGGCTATGGTGATGATTGTCGTGGCTTTGGTAGGTAAGTGGATTGCCTCATGGCTTACGCAAAAGATTTTCCGGTTGCGTGCCTTAGAGCGTGAACTGATGTTCGGTTTGAGCAATGCGCAGGCGGCGGCTACATTGGCGGCTGTATTGGTGGGATATGGCATTGTCTTGCCTTCGGGCGAACGCTTGTTGAATGAAGATGTATTGAACGGTACGATTCTCTTGATACTGGTGACGTGTATCGTCAGTTCGTTTATAACCGAACATACCGCCAAGCGGATTGCCATGCACGATGCCGATGTGGAAGAGGAGAAAGAGCAGGAAAAGGAGCGTTTCCTCATTCCGGTGGCGAATCCGGAAACGCTGGAGGGGCTGATGAGCTTGGGCTTGGTGTTGCGTGACGAGAAACTTCCCGATAATTTGGTTGCATTGAGTGTCATCAACGACAATAACGACTCGATAAAGCAGGAAATGCGGAGCAAACGGAACTTGGAACGGGCGGCTCAAATAGCGGCTTCGACCAATGTAAAACTAACCACCGTGAGCCGTTTCGACCTGAACATTACAGCCGGCATTTTGCATACGGCAAAAGAATACGAGGCTACAGGCATCATCATCGGATTGCATTACAAGGCAAGCATTGTTGACTCTTTCTTCGGGAATCTGACCGAGAACTTGTTGAAGAACACCTATCTGCAAGTCATGGTTGTGCGCTTCCAAATGCCGGTCAATACGTTGCGGCGTATCATTGTGGCGGTTCCGTCGAAAGCGGAATTCGAGCATGGTTTCATTAAATGGGTAACTTACATGTGCCGTATGAGCAGCCAGTTGGGATGCCGGGTGCATTTTTATGCTCATCCTCAAACCTTAGGGTATATCCGCGGATATATTCAGAAGAAACACAAAGACACACGGGCGGTTTATTCGGAACTGGATGATTGGAATGATTTGTTGTTGCTTACCGGACAAGTCAATTACGACCATTTATTGGTGATTGTGAGTGCACGTCGCGGTTCTATTTCGTATGATTCTTCTTTCGAGAAATTGCCGATGCAGGTGTCTAAGTATTTTAATAACAATAGCATCATGTTGCTTTATCCAGAGCAAAGGGGAGACCCGAACGAGAGCCTTTCGTTTGCCGACCCGCGCGGGTTTGCCGAAACGCAATATTATGACAAGGTGGGTAATTGGATTTATAAATGGTTTAAAAAACATTCATGAGTGAGGATAGAATAGATTGGCAACAACGTACCGGATTGTTGTTAGGAGAAGAAAAAATGGAGCGTTTGCGCAATGCCCATGTCTTGGTGGTAGGCTTGGGCGGAGTAGGGGCGTATGCCGCCGAGATGTTGTGCCGTGCCGGGGTGGGGCGGATGACTATCGTAGATGCCGATACGGTGCAGCCCACCAATATCAACCGCCAGCTTCCTGCGCTTCATTCCACATTGGGGAAGCCCAAGGCGGAAGTGCTTGCGGAACGCTTTCGGGATATCAATCCCGATGTGCGGCTGGCGGTGCTTCCGGTGTATTTGAAAGATGAGGCTATCCCTGAATTGTTGGATAATAATCGGTTCGATTTTATAGTAGATGCCATTGATACGGTATCTCCGAAATGTTATTTGATATATCACGCTTTGAGGCGGGGCATTAAAATCGTTTGTAGTATGGGTGCTGGAGCGAAGAGCGACATTACCCAAGTCCGTTTTGCCGACCTGTGGGAGACCTATCATTGCGGATTGAGCAAGGCGGTACGGAAACGCTTGCAGAAGATGGGCGTGAAGCGGAAAATCCCCGTGGTGTTCAGTACCGAACAGGCAGACCCGAATGCGGTGGTATTGGTGAATGACGAGCAGAATAAGAAATCGACCACTGGGACTATCAGCTATATGCCGGCGGTGTTCGGATGTTATTTAGCGGAATATGTGATACGCAAATTGTAATGTTGAACACAGAGGCACGGAGACACAGAGTTTTTTTAATTAAAAATTAAGACCTATTCTGTGCGGCATCGTATTTAAATTTCTAATTTTCAATTATTAATTTCTCTGTGCCTTTGTGTCTCTGTGTTCGGTTTAAAATGAGATAAACATGATTCAATTAGAAGGAATAACCAAGAGTTTCGGTTCGCTTCAAGTATTGAAGGGAATCGATTTGACTATAAACAAAGGAGAAGTAGTTAGTATCGTAGGGCCCAGCGGAGCCGGAAAGACTACATTGCTTCAGATTATGGGAACGCTGGACAAGCCCGATGCGGGACGCATTGTATTAAATCATGTGGAAGTGAACCGTCTGAAAGATAAAGAACTGGCTGCTTTCCGCAACAAAGAAATCGGGTTCGTGTTCCAGTTTCACCAATTATTGCCCGAGTTTACGGCATTAGAGAACGTGATGATACCGGCATTGATAAACGGCACTTCGGGACGGAACGCGCGGAAAGAAGCGGAAGAGATGCTGGCTTTCTTGGGCTTGGCTGAAAGGGCTTCACATAAGCCGGCGGAGCTTTCGGGAGGAGAGAAGCAACGGGTAGCTGTAGCCCGTGCATTAATCAATCATCCTTCGGTGATATTGGCGGACGAACCTTCGGGAAGCCTTGATACGCAGAACAAGGAAGAACTGCACCGTTTGTTCTTCGAGTTGCGTGAGAAGTTGGGGCAGACCTTTGTCATCGTCACTCACGATGAAACGCTCGCTTCGCAGACCGACCGCACCATCCATTTGATAGACGGGAGAATCAATAACGGATAATCCTCATTCCGCTACAATCCATTTCTCGATGTTCCGTGTTGCGGCACTGAAGTTTACACCGATTTTATATAACTTGCGTCCGTCCGATTCGAAAGGCAAAGCGTATTGCTTTTCTTCGATTTGGCGCAAGGCTTCTTCGGCTGTACCTTCTAACTTGAACTCCATTACGTACACAAACTTATCCGTCTGCAATACCAGGTCGATGCGTCCTTGCGAGGTATGGTATTCTGCCTTGGCATAAAAGCCGATTAGTTTGAATACGATAAAGAGCACGTTTTGGTAATGCAGTTCCTGGTCGCGGATCAGTTCGTAGGGCGTATCGGCGAAGAAACTTTGCAGGCGTTGGAAAAAGGCATCGATGTCACCTCGGCGTATTTCCTGTACGAAGTTCTTGATGAAAAATTGCGATTGGGCAGGATTCACGCTGGCATAGAACGGGAGCAGGAATTTCATGAATCCAACTTCCACCTCTTTGTTCGGAAAGTCCAAGCGGTATAAATTAAACTCCCGATTATAACCTGCAATGGTCAGGTAGCCGCTTTGGAAGATGACGGGCAAGGGCTTGTTATCGCCATACACATCGTTCAGTACACCTTCATCTGTTTCGATGCCAACTAAGCTTTCCAAATCGAAATGGCTTTGCTTCAGCAACTCCACTAAATAAGTGGGAGTGCCTGTCTCGAACCAGTATGACCCTAAATTCTTTTGGTCGAAAGCATTCAATAGGCTAAAAGGATTGTAAATGCCTTCGGTGTTCGGAGCAAAATGATAACCGTCGTATTGCTCTTTCAGCTTGGCGCATATTTCTTCGTAAGTCATTTCTAAGGATATAGCCAAGTCGTGTAGTTCGTCTTCCAAATTATCGTGAATCTCTTGTTCCGTTATGCCACAAAGCGTAACGAACCGCTTGTCCATCGAAATGTCTTTCAGGTTGTTCAGGTCACTGAACACGCTTACTTTGCCGAATTTTGTAACTCCCGTCAGCAAGGCGAACCTGATGCATCCGTCCATGGTTTTCAGTACCCCATAGAAAGGTTTCAGCGTTTTGCGGAACTCCTCCTGCAATGCTTTATTGCCGATAGATTGAAGCAAGGGCTTGTCGTATTCATCAACTAAGATGACTGCCCGTTGCCCTGTCTGTTCGTATGCCCTTTTTATTATGCCGGCAAAACGCAGGGCAAGAGTCGTTTCGGCATCATTGTCTCCGTATAGTTTTTCCCATTCTGTCAAGCTTTTATTCAATATCGCGTCCAGGCTATCAGGTGTATCATATTTAGAGATGTTCAGGTCTATATGCAATATCGGATAGGTCTTCCATTCTTTTTCCAATTTCTCGATAGCCAGTCCTTCGAACAACTCTCGTTTCCCTTGGAAATAGGCTGCCAAGGTGGAGATAAGCAGGCTTTTCCCGAAACGTCTTGGGCGGCTCAGGAAGTAATAACGGCCTGTCGTTGCTAACTTATAGACCAAAGCCGTTTTGTCTACATAAAGATAGCTGTCTTGACGAAGTGATTCAAAATTCTGTATGCCTATCGGATATAACATAGCAATGCGGTTTTAATGGATTGTTAGGACAAAGTAACGATTTTATTTTGAAAACGGCAAGAGGGGGATATGCTTTCTTTTCTTCTATTTCAAATACATGCGATAGAACTGCTCGATTTTGTCGAACGGGATCTTTTCGAAGTTGTCATACAAGTCGGTGTGGTTTGCTTCGGGGACAATCAGCAGTTCTTTGTTGTCGCCTTTCAGCATTTTGTATGTGTCTTCACTGAAATAGCGTGAGTGCGCTTTCTCGCCGTGGACGAGCAATACGGCGCTACGGATTTCACCGGCATACGCCAATATCGGCATGTTGAGGAAGGAGAGGGACGAAGTCTTGTTCCATCCTCCGTTCGAATTGAGCGAACGTTTGTGGTATCCGCGTGAAGTCTTGTAATAAGCATGATAATCTTTCACGAATTGCGGAGCGTCTTCGGGCAAGGGGTCGACTACGCCGCCAGCCAGTGCATAATTGCCGTTGAGGTAATCTTCTGTACGTTGGGCGTTCAGTTGTTTGCGTGTCTCGTAACGTGCCTCGGCGTTATCTGCCGCATCGAAATAACCGTTGGCGGTAACGCGGCTCATGTCGTACATCGTAGAAGCCACCGTCGCTTTGATGCGTGTGTCGATGGCTGCGGCGTTGATAGCCATTCCGCCCCAACCGCAGATACCCAGTATGCCGATGCGTTCAGGGTCTGTATCTTCGCGTGTCGACAGATAATCTACGGCTGCACAGAAGTCTTCGGTATTGATGTCGGGCGAAGCCACGTAGCGGGGCTGCCCTCCGCTCTCGCCGGTAAATGAAGGGTCGAAAGCCAGTGTCAGGAATCCGCGTTCAGCCAATGTCTGTGCATAGACTCCCGATGCTTGTTCTTTTACCGCGCCGAAAGGACCGCAGATAGCAATGGCAGGAAGTTTTCCCGTTGCACCTTTCGGTATGTAAAGGTCGGCAGCCAGTGTGATGCCGTAACGGTTGTGGAACGTTACCTTGGTGTGGTTCACTTTGTCGCTTTTCGGGAACACCTTGTCCCATTCTTGTATTAAAGTCAATTTCTCTTCCATAAAGCTGTTTGAATTAATTGGATGATTTTGTGCTGTGAGGCTTCCTGCTCCGCATGTGCAGACCAGCAAAGCCATACATAGTTTTTTCAATTCATGTTTCATAACTCAGGTAGGGTCTTGGTTTACGAAGGCAAATATAGCGCAAAAGCCCCACAGTGTTATTGCTGTGAGGCTCAAAGTGTATTGCTGAAAAGTTCAATTTAATTTTATGTGGAAATGCTTGTCGGCGGTATGCCGTACAGCTTTTTGAAAGCGGTAGAGAAATGGGATTGGTTCTTGAAGCCGACTTCGGTATATACATCTGCTATTTTCCGTCCTCCTTGCTTCATTAAGTCGTATGCCACTTCCAGCCGTTTCCGTATCAGCCACTTTTCGGGAGTGAGGTCACTCACTTTCTTGAAGTCCCGCTTGAAGGTGGCAAGGCTTCGTCCGGTGTAGTGCGCTAATTCTTCCATCGAGAACTCATACATATAGTTTTGGTTCATGAAGTCGAGGATGTCTATCTTCCACGGTTCGTTGAAGTCGAACAACATCGGTGCAAAACGCTTGTCGATGTGGAGCAAGGCAAGCAGTCCTTCTTGCAACTTCAATTGCATCAAATCGTCTTGCGGCTTTACGTTCGGGTCGAAATACGGAACCATGGAGGCGAAAAGGCTGGCGAGTTCGGCGGTTTGGGGCAGTTTGATAACGTCCGAAGCTAATTTAGGTGTATGCTCCGGTGTTTTGTATTGCTCGAATTTCGTGTACATCTCTTTCAGGAAGCTACGGGTGAACATCAGGAAGATGCCGCAATACCTTTCTCCTCCGGCGGTCCGTTTATACATGGTGATGTGATGATCGCGGGGGATGAATACGCATTCGCCTTTTCCCACGTGTATCTGTTCTTTGCCATTATCAAGCAGCATTTCTCCCGAATAAACGTAATTCATGGCGTATTCGCGCGAGCGGTGGATGCATCCGCTGGTATCGTCGTAGAAAAAGCTGAAGAAAATGTTATTGTAGTTGAATATCATTTTCATCGGACCGGAAAGGTCTTCCGCTTGGTTTTGTCGTTCCATGTGATTGTTTTTTTGAATGTCCGCAAAAAGCCAACGTAGGGGCGTATGCGGACATTTTAATTATAATCTGCGAAAATCTGCGTTTCTTTATAATATAAGGTGTACGATTTGCGGGTTATGGTCGGAGAGGAACTTGCCTTCCGATTCCGCTTCTTTCGGTATGAAGCTATCTGTCACTTTGATGTTCGAAGTGACAAAGATAAAATCGATTTTCTCGCATTGTTCCGAAGGAATGCGTCCGAAGTCGTGGAAGGTATAGTCTACTCCCGTCCGTTTGCCGGCGATTTTCATAGCGTCTTTCAGTACGAACGGATTGGTGGTAATGGTGCGATAGGCTTCCGAGGCTTCGTTTACGTTGAAGTCTCCGGTCAGTACAGCCGGGCGGTCTCCTACTATTTCTTTTATCTTCTTGATAATCAATAAGGCACTTTCACGCCGGGCGGTGACGCCTACATGGTCGAAGTGGGTATTGACCGCCATGAACACCTTGCCCGTCTGCTTGTCTTTCATTTTTGCCCATGTCGCGATACGGGTACATGCTCCGTCCCATCCGATGAACCCTACGCTATCGGGGTATTGCGAAAGCCAGAACGTGTTGCTATCCAACACTTCAAACCGTTCTTCTTTATACAAGAGAGGGGCATATTCGCCTTGGGTTTTCCCATCGTCGCGTCCCACTCCGATGACTTTGTAACCGGGCAGGCGTTGCAACAGGTCTTCCAACTGGTTGTGAAGCACTTCTTGCATCCCTACGATGTCCATGTCTTGTGCTTGGATAAACCGGGTGACGGTATCTTTGCGGAATTGCCAGTTATTCAGTGAGTCGGCAGGGTTGTCATACCGGATATTGAACGTGGCCCAAGTAATCGTCTGTGCTTGACATAACGAGGAGAAAAACGTTGATGTTATAAAGGCTATAGCCCAAAAAAGTCTTTTCATAATTATTTGTTTAGATTCTTATATTCCGCTAAGATACAAAATATATAGGAAAAACTCCGTATATTTGTACCAAAATTGTTTTTTATGAGTCATATACGGTTAGGAAAATACAATCAGTTGGAAGTTGTGAAGGAAGTAGACTTCGGTGTTTATTTGAATGGTGATGAGGACGGTGAAATCTTGTTGCCCAAGCGATACGTGCCCGAAGGGTGTGTGCCGGGCGATATGCTGAATGTGTTCATCTATTTGGATATGGATGAACGGTTGGTGGCTACAACCCTGCAACCGTACGCTCAGGTTGGCGAGTTCGCTTGTCTGGAAGTGGCATGGGTCAACCAGTTCGGGGCGTTCTTGAATTGGGGGCTTATGAAAGACTTGTTTGTGCCTTATCGGGAACAGAAGGCAAAGATGGTAAAGGGCGGCAAATACATAGTCTATGTGTACATTGACGAGGAAAGCTATCGTATCGTAGCTTCTGCCAAGGTGGAACATTTTTTGTCGAAAGAGCGTCCGGAGTATGAAGCCGGCGAAGAAGTGGATGTCTTGGTATGGCAACGTACAGATTTGGGCTACAAGGTGATTGTGGATAATAAGTTTAGCGGTATGATTTATCATAACGAAGTGTTCCAGCCGTTAAGCCCGGGAAAATGCCTGCAGGCTTATATCAAACAAGTGCGCGAAGACGGAAAGATTGATTTGGCTTTGCAGAAAGCCGGTTTTGGAAAGGTAGATGATTTTGCGGAAACGTTGCTTCAATACATTGAGGCTCAGGGCGGGTTTACCACCATGAATGACAAGACCGAGGCGGCTGTAATCTATAATACGTTTGGCGTAAGCAAGAAAACATTCAAGAAAGCGGTCGGCGATTTATATAAGAAACGTCTGATTATGTTGGAAGAAGGAGGCATACGGATTGTTCCGCAAGACTGATAAAATTGAAGATTGAAAATTGAGAATTGAAAATTATCCATGCGGCATCGCAATTTTTAATTTTCAATTCTCAATTTTCAATTTATTTAGATGGACAATTCATGAAGCACGTTCACCAGTTCACGGTCGATAGGCTTATCGTTCTTAATGGCTTTGCTGAATGGAACATATACGATTTGGTCGTTTTCGATACCAATCATTACGTTGCGTTGTCCTTCCATCAGAGCTTGGATGCTGGCTACACCCATACGGCTGGCGATGATACGGTCGTGTGCCGTGGGGCTTCCTCCGCGTTGCAAGTGACCCAATATAGTGACACGTACATCGTATTGCGGATATTCGTTCTTCACACGTTCGGCATAGTGCATGGCTCCTCCGGTGATTTCACTTTCGGCAACAAGCACGATGGAGCTGCTCTTCGACTTGCGGAATCCGTTTTTGATGAACTCTTCCAATTGGTCTACTTCCGTATTAAACTCAGGGATAATAGCAGCTTCGGCTCCTGCGGCGATGGCGCCATTCAAAGCAAGGAATCCGGCATCACGTCCCATCACTTCTACGAAGAAAAGACGCTCGTGTGAGGTAGCTGTGTCGCGGATTTTATCTACGGCATCCAGGATTGTATTCAATGCGGTATCATAACCGATGGTTGTATCTGTTCCGTATAAGTCATTGTCGATGGTTCCGGGCAAGCCGATGCAAGGAATGTCGTATTCTTGAGCCAACAAGCGTGCTCCGGTCAGCGAACCGTCTCCTCCGATGACAATCAAAGCATCGATTTCTTCACGTTGCATGGTTTCGTATGCAATCTTACGTCCTTCTGGAGTCTTGAATTCCTGGCAACGTGCTGTCTTCAGGATGGTTCCTCCTTGCTGGATGATGTTGCTTACATTTTGTGTTTTGAATTCTTGGATTTCTCCTGTAATCAAGCCTTTGTATCCTCTGTAGATGCCTTTTACTCTCAGTCCGTTATAAATGGCTGAACGTGTCACAGCACGGATAGCTGCGTTCATACCCGGGGCATCGCCTCCCGAAGTCAGAATACCAATACATTTAATAGTTCCCATAAAAAAATGTCATTCGTTAATTATCGTATGTGGCAAAGGTATTAAAAATCTCATGTACAAGCAAATGTATTACCTTCTATTTTTATGTTTTTTGTTATCGAAAGAATGGCGTCCTTGCATGCTTCCATAAGCCATTTCGGAGTGGATGTCGCTCCGCAAATGCCTATCGAGTGCGCTTCGTGCAATAAAAGCGGGTCTATTTCTTCCGGTTTGTCAATCTGATACGAGTTCGGATTGACTTTATGGCATTCTTGGAAAAGTATTTTGCCGTTCGAACTTTTGTGTCCGCATACGAAGAATACCAAATCGTGTGCGGAGGCAAACTTGCGTATTTCGGGCATACGGTTTGCCACTTGCCGGCAAATGGTGTCATAATATTGGAAAGTGGTAGGGGGGACGATATGTGCCTGAATGTAGGCAACTATTTCCCTGAATTCATCGAGTGATTTGGTGGTTTGCGAATACAGGCGGATGTGCTTGGTGAAATCCAGCCGTTTGGCTTCTTCCAAATTCTCGATGACGATAGCTTTCCCGTTGGTTTGCCCTACTAACCCCAAGACTTCGGCATGCCCGTTCTTTCCGAATATGACGATTTGCTTGTCTTTCCCGTCCGGGCTTTCTGTATCAAATTCCTGCTTGATGCGTTTTTGCAGGCGCAGGACCACAGGACAGGTGGCATCGATGATTTCTATATTGTTCTCCCGTGCCTGTTGGTAGGTTTGGGGAGGTTCGCCGTGGGCTCTGAGCAATACTTTCACGTGGTTAAGCCGAGCGAATCTTTCATGGTCGATGGTGATAAGTCCGAGTTCTTTCAGCCGTTCGCATTCTTGTCCGTTGTGTACGATGTCGCCCAGGCAATATAAGGTGTCTCCTTTCGCCAGTTCTTCTTCGGCTTTCTTGATAGCGGTGGTCACCCCGAAGCAGAAGCCGGAACTTTCGTCGATTTCCACTTGTTTTTCGTTCGGTTCCATCATTGGGCTACGTGTTTGTATTGGTTAATCAGCCATTCTTTTTGTTCCGTAAGAGTCATATTGCTATTGTCCAACAAGATGGCATCATCCGCTTTGCGCAACGGACTGACTTCTCTTGTCTGGTCGATGCGGTCCCGCTCTTCCACGTTATGCAGGATGTCTTCGTACGATGCGGGTTGTCCTTTGGCTTGCAATTCGTCATACCGGCGTTGGGCGCGGATTTCGGGAGATGCGGTGACGAATATCTTCAGTTCCGCATCGGGGAATACCGTAGTGCCGATATCCCGTCCGTCCATGACAATGCCTTTTTCCTTGCCCATTTCTTGTTGCTGGCATACCAGTGCCTCGCGTACAAAGCCGAGTGCAGCTATAGGGCTGACCTTCGAAGAAACCTCCAACGTGCGGATTTGGTTTTCCACGTCTTTTCCGTTCAGGTAAGTACGGGGAAGAGAGGTTGTCGGGTCCACCCGGAAAGAAATGTGTATTTGGCTGATGTCCCGTTTCAGTTCATCGGTCTTTATTTCACCTTCCGGACTGAATAGTCCGTGCTCGATGCAATAAAGGGTTACGGCACGGTACATGGCTCCGCTATCTATATAGATGTAGCCGATTTCTTTCGCCAGGTCTTTTGCCATGGTGCTTTTTCCGCACGACGAAAATCCGTCGATGGCAATGGTTATCTTTTTCATCTTTTTCTTTTGCTTTGTGATTTGGCTTCAAAGATACGCATTTTTTCTGTATAATTCTTCCTTTATCCGATGGGTCGTTTTAAGTTTTCCATTATATTTGCAGGACAGAGTATCTAAAACGAAAAAAGAATATCATGAAACAACAAACACCGAAGGAATTACAAGAGCTTTTCCATTTGTACCTGAATGGGCTGGCTTATGCCCGTGCCCCGAAGGGGTTGTACGAACCGATAGAATATGTGCTCGACATTGGCGGGAAGCGTATACGCCCCGTGTTAATGTTGCTTGCTTATAACTTGTTTAAAGAAGACGTGCAGTCTGTCCTTCCGCAGGCGGCAGCCTTGGAGACCTATCATAACTTTACTTTGCTGCATGATGACTTGATGGATAAGGCAGATATGCGCCGAAGCAAACCTACCGTACACAAGCGCTGGAACGAGAATACAGCTATCCTTTCAGGCGATGCGATGATTATCCTTGCCTATCAGTTTTTGATGAAAGGTTGTCCGGAGGAATATGTGCGCTCTGTGATGGACGTTTTTTCACAGACTGCCCTTGAAGTGTGCGAGGGACAACAATGGGATATGGAGTTTGAAAACCGCCAAGATGTGACGGTGGACGAGTATATGGAAATGATACGTCTGAAGACTTCGGTGTTGCTGGCAGGGGCATTAAAGATGGGTGCTATACTGGGCGGTGCTTCCGTTTCGGATGCACAGAAGTTATACGATTTTGGCATCCAGATTGGTCTTGCATTTCAGTTGCAGGATGATTATTTGGATGTTTACGGTGATCCGGAAGTCTTCGGAAAGAATATCGGAGGGGATATTTTGTGCAACAAGAAGACATTCATGCTGATTACGGCTTTCGAACGTGCTGATGAGGCTACGAAAGCGGAATTGCGGAACTGGATGACCATGGAGAAATATGACCCTGCCCAGAAGATAGAAGCCGTTACGGCTATATATAATAAGGAGAAGATAGGGGATATTTGTCAAGCGAAGATAGAAGGCTATTATCGCCAAGGGATGCAGTTGCTGGAAGAAGTGAATGTCGAACCCGAATATAAGCAACACCTGCTGGGCTTTGTGCAGGGATGGATGCATCGTAATTTATAAATGAAGAAGGAAAGGGTTGTTATGGTTCATTTGATAGATACACATACCCATTTGTTCGTGGAAGAGTTTGATGAAGACCGTGAATTGGCATTAATTCGTGCAAAGGAAGCTGGAGTGACACGTTTGTTCATGCCCAATATTGACGATGATTCGGTTGAGCAGATGCTGGCTTTTTGTGATGCACACGAAGATTGTTATCCGATGATTGGGTTGCATCCCACTTCGGTGGATGAAGGTTGGAAATCCCGATTGGAACGGATAGAACATTGGTTTCGTTCCGGTCATGTTTTTTATGGAATCGGAGAAGTCGGCATGGACTTATATTGGGATTCCACTTACCGGAAGGAACAGATGGAAGTTTTAGACAGGCAAGTGGGCTGGGCTTTGGAAGCTGGTCTGCCATTGATCGTTCATTGTCGTGAGGCGTATCCCGAATTGCTGGAAGTTTTGACACCGTATAAGAACGAGCCTTTATTTGGTATTTTCCATAGCTTTACGGGGACGGTGGATGATGCGGAGAAATTATTGGAGTATACAGGTTTCATGTTGGGCATCAATGGAGTGGTGACATTCAAGAAAAGCACGCTGGCTGAAGTCTTGAAAAAAGCCGTTCCTATCGGGCGCATTGTCTTGGAAACCGATTCTCCCTATTTGGCTCCGGTGCCTTATCGGGGGACGCGGAATGAGAGCGCGTATATTGTAAAAGTAGCTGAAAAGCTATCAGATGTTTACGGGAAACCCTTAGGCGATATAGCAAGTATAACGTCTTCCAATGCCTTGAAAGTATTCCGAAAACATAGGGAAGCGTTTTAAAATATCTTAATTTCATCCTTTCAGGCGAATTTTAAGCGAAGAAATGCGGTTAGAATGGAAAAAAAGAATACTTTTGCAAACCAAATCATAGGGAATTGCATTTCCGAGTTGTGATTCGCCTGAAAATTGAAAAGGAGAGGTGCTCGAGTGGTTGAAGAGGCACGCCTGGAAAGCGTGTATACGCCAAAAGCGTATCACGGGTTCGAATCCCGTTCTCTCCGCAGTAGTAGAATCTGTCTGTAACGGTTCCGGAATAATCAGCAAAAGTCTCTTTTACCTCAATAGATGAAGTCTTCCTGTAGCATATATTCTACCCCTGTTGGCGCTTGGAAGATATTCAGATTCATTTTATGGTACAATATTACAAAATAATAAGAGATAACACAGAGAATGTGTGGACATTCGACAAGAAATTTGTAAGTTTGTGCTCAAAATTTAAAAGCTAGAAATATGAAAAAGATGATTTTGTTTATTTTTGCCCTGCTGGCATGCCATGCGGGTTATGCCCAATACTTTTGTACGATAGAGGGGGCAGAGCTTCATTATGTGAATTACGATGAAGCGGGGCAAAGCGTATCGAACGAGACGGCTGTAGTAGGATATGTCGGGAGAGACGGGAATAACCTATCGGCGGCATACGTGAATAAGATTGTGACCAACAAGCTGAAGGGGAACACCAGCTATACCCGATTCGACTGGAATTATGACGGAAATCAGACGGTTTGTGTGGAAGATTTGGTGTTCGGACCGTATATCGACTCCGATTCCGACCCTGCCAAATACAATACTGCGGCACGTGCAGCCATGCAAGAGGAATTGAAGTTTAAGGGTGACAATTCGTTGATTCTCAAACGGAATGCAAAGGCAGGCGAGAGTATGCCCGACCGTTCGTATTCGCTTATCGTAAATATGCTGAAAAACGAAATTACCTTGTCGGGTGCCACTTACATGGGAGAAGAACGGATAAGTACTACCGCCGGTAAGTTCGATTGCATCAAGATTTCGTATCTGAAGCGCACGAAAGTCTTGCTGAAGACCACCACCCATCGCATCAACGAATGGTATGCCGAAGGCATCGGGCTGGTGAAATCCGAATCGTTTGATATGAAAGGCAAACCGGCAGGAAAGACTTTGCTGGTGAAAATCGTGAAGTAGTTAATAGTTATAGCCAATCAAAATGAATAGCGAAAGATGTGCGGCTTATTTTATTGAACACAGAGACACAGAGGCACAGAGTTTTAATTTTAGAGAAGACAAAGTCCACGGAGAAAAGCACTGACTCTGTGAACTTTGTCTTCTCTTCTATATTTATTTCTCTGTGCCTCTGTGTCTCTGTGTTCAATTTTAACTATTCATTATTCGCTATTAACTTGCTAAATGATTTCAATCCCTTGCTCCTCGCAAAGCTTCAGGCTCAGTTCTTTCAGCTTGAACTTCTGTATTTTCCCGCTTCCCGTCATGGGGAACTCTTTCACGAAGAAGATGTATTTCGGGATTTTATAACGGGCTATCTTGCCTTCGCAGAACTCGCGCACGTCGAACTCGTTCATCGTGTATCCTTCGTGAAGGATGATGAACGCGCCCACCGCTTCGCCGTATTTCTTCGACGGCACTCCGGCTACCTGCACGTCCTTGATGCCCGGCATCTGATAGAGGAATTCTTCTATCTCGCGCGGGTAGATGTTCTCGCCGCCGCGGATAATCATGTCCTTGATGCGCCCCGTGATGCGGTAGTTCCCGTCCGCGTCCTTCACGCCCAAGTCGCCCGAATGGAGGAATCCGTTCTTGTCTATCACTTCGGCGGTGGCTTGCGGGTTCTTGTAATAGCCCTTCATGTTGTTATACCCCCGGTTGCACATCTCGCCTTGCACGCCTACGGGGCATTCCTCGCCCGTATCGGGGTCGATGACCTTCACTTCGGTAAACTCGAAGTCATGCCCTACGGTGTTGTAGCGCACTTCGGCAGGGTCGTCTATGCGGCTATGCGTCATGCCCGGCGAAGTCTCGGTCAGCCCGTACACGCTGGTTACGCGCATGTGCATCTTTTCTTCCACCTGCTTCATCAGTTCCACCGGGCAGAGCGACCCTGCCATGATGCCCGTGCGCAGGCAGGTCAGGTCGAACAGGTCGAACATCGGGTGGTTCAGCTCGGCGATGAACATCGTGGGCACGCCGTAGAGTGCCGTGCAACGTTCCTTATGAACGGATGCTAATACCACTAACGGGTCGAAACGCTCTACCATCACTTCCGTACATCCGTGGGTGAGGCAGTTCATCGTGGCAAGCACCACGCCGAAGCAATGGAACAAGGGGACGCATACGCACAACTTGTCGTCTTGGGTGAACTTCATGTGCTCTCCGGTCAGGAATCCGTTGTTGGCGATATTGTAATGGGTCAGCATCACGCCTTTAGGGAAGCCGGTCGTCCCCGAAGTGTATTGCATGTTCACCGTATCGTGGCAATTCACCTTCTTTTTCGCTTCCGCTAACACCTCGTCCTCGATGTTGTTCCCTAACAAGAGGATTTCAGCCGTGTTATACATCCCGCGGTATTTCTCCTGTCCGATGTAGATAACGTTGCGCATGTAGGGGAAACGCTTGCTCTTCATGTGCCCGCGCTCGAAGGTTTTCAGTTCGGGCAGCATGGTGTAGGTCATTTCCACAAAGTTGCTGTCCCTTTCCCCGTCTACGATGCAGAGGGTGTGCATATCCGAGTTTTCGCACAAATACTCCAGCTCGGCTTGCTTGTAGTTGGTGTTCACCGTAACGGCTACGGCGCCTATCTTGGCACAAGCGTAGAGGAAAGTCAGCCAATCGGGCACGTTCTTCGCCCAAATTCCCACGTGTGTGCCGTGGGTCACGCCGATGGCGAGCAGCCCCTTCGCCATGTTGTCCACACGGCGGTTGAACTGGCTCCACGTAAAGCGCAGGTTGCGGTCGGAATAGACCAAGTATTCTTTATCCGGCGACACGGCAGCCCAATGCTCCAGCCAGTCGCCCAGTGTTCGTTCTGAGAGTTGCAACATAAGTTCTTGAGTTTTTCACCACAGATTACACAGATTGAATTAATAATCTCCGTGTCTTCTAATGGTGAATATAAAATAATTATTTTAATCTGTGTAATCTGTGGTGAAACATATACCAAGTGTTAAACCGGCGTATAGATTACCGCCAGAATCTGGGCAGCTTGCCCTTCGTAAGCGTGTACGTGATGCGGTACGATGGAATCGTAATAAATCGTGTCCCCTTCTTCCAGGATGTAAGTGTATTTGCCGTAATTGATTTCCAGCATTCCTTTCAGCACCATGATGAATTCCTCCCCTTCGTGCGCCGAGAGCGTAAACGCGTCCTTGTTCGCGTCGATGTCGATGATGAACGGTTCCATGTGGCGGTCTGCCTTGCTCCGCGAAAGCGAATGGTAATGCATGTGCTGGCGGGCGTTGGTGGCGTTGTTCGAGAAGCTGATGGTGTCGTCCGCTTCCCCGCGCCGGCAGATGACGGGACCCGCTTCATCGTTCTGGTCATCCAGGAAAGTGCCCAAGCGGACTCCCAGCGCACGTGCCAGTTTCAAGAGCGGAGCCAGCGAAGGGATGTCAATGTTCTGTTCGATGCGTTCGATTTGTTCTGCCGACAATCCTGTGCGTTCGGCAAGTTCGTCTATACTGATTTCTTTTGTTGTTCGCAATGCTTTTATCTTTTCACCGATAACATTCGTGCGGTCCATAGTATACGTGTTTTTTTTGTTGTTATGTTTGATATTCAATTTGATATGTGGCAAAGGTAATCATTTTTCCGAAAACAAGCAATAGGGGGAAACGGGAAAATGCGTCTCTCCTTCCGTTTTCTTTCTTTTCAGATGGTTAAACCACTATGAATCAATACAATATACACGATTTATTTTACCGTAGGGGCGGGGTATGCCCGCCTGAAAACATCATCCGCTCTATTCACGGGTGCATTCGGGCAGGCAAACCCTGCCCCTACAGGTATATTGGCTAATGCGAATACCCGTTTAATATTTAAAATAAAAGAGCCGTACCTAATAGAGCTAATTTCTATTGCGCGTTTCCACATATTTGCATCGGCGCGCGGAGCTATATGCATTGGGTTGCGCAAGCATTTCCGAGGGACGGTGCAAGCATATTCCTCCGTAACGCTGTAACGGAGCGCTTGTTTTTGCCGGTTATTCGTTAACAGATTTTTACGTCCACCCGTTTCAAATCCATTGCCGTATGGAAGAGATGATGTACCTTTGCGCCGTTAAAGAATAAAATTAGGAAGACGATGAAAGAGGCTTTGCTTAAACTTCACCTCTCGGTGCTGATAGCGGGAGGAACGGGCGTGTTCGGGCGGTTGATTACGCTGGGCGAGGGATTGTTAGTGTGGTACAGGCTGCTGCTTGCCACGCTGATGTTTTACGCGGTGTTGTTCGTATTGAACAAAATCAGGAAGGTGCAGCGGACGGACGTGGTGAAAATCGCGTCGACGGGAGTGCTGTTGGCGATGCACTGGCTGTTCTTTTACGGGAGCATCAAGGCATCGAACGTGTCTATCGGCGTGGTGTGCCTTTCGCTGATGAGCTTCTTCACCGCCTTGTTCGACCCGCTCATCAACCGCCGCCGGATTTCGATTGGGGAAATCTTGTTCAGCCTTATCGGGGTGGCGGGCATCGTGCTTATCTTCCACTTCGACACCCGCTACCGTACAGGCATCCTGATGGGCGTCCTTTCGTCGGCATTGGCTTCGCTCTTCACCATCTGCAACAAGCGCGTGGCTTCGGATTATCCGTCGGGCACGGTGCTGCTTTACGAGATGGGAGGCGGTTTCGTGGGGTTAAGCTTATTGTTGCCTTTCTACCTGCATTTCTTCCCTGTAGAGACACTTGTGCCTTCGGCTTCTGATTGGGCGAGCCTGCTGGTGCTTGCTTCGCTGTGTACCGTATGCCTTTACATCTTGCAGATACAGGTGCTGAAGAAGGTCTCCGCCTTTACGTTCAACCTGACTTACAATCTGGAGCCTATCTACAGCATCATCTTGGCAATGATTATTTTCGGCGAGGCGAAAGACCTGAACTTCAGTTTCTATACGGGATTAGGGCTGATCTTCTTGTCGGTAGCTTTGCAGACTTACCGGATTATAGGGGAAATGAAGAAATAAGATTGGGCTAAGGTGAGGGTGTGCTAAATGAACGTTGATTTTTATTTCGGCACACCCTCAGTTTCAGCTTCTATTTTGCTTTTTTTATATTCGATTCTTCCAATCCGTAATGTTTGCGTTTATCTTCTTGCTTCAATATACCGGCAATGAGGATAGCGCACAGACCGAAAATAGCGAAGACAATCATGGGAACGGTATAGTCATATCCGACAATAGCTCCGGCGGCATTGTATTGTGTAGAGAAACGGTCGATGACAAAGCCGATGAGTGCAGGCACCATCGCCAGGCCGATGTTCTGGATATAGAAGACAATGGCGTATGCCGAACCGAGTTGTTTCATAGGGATAATCTTAGGTACAGAGGGCCACAGGGCACTGGGCACCAATGAGAAGGCAATGCCTAACACAATCATCACGATAACGGCAAACCACCAATAGTTCATGATAGGCAGGGCGAAAAGCACGTGTACGGTGGTCAGCATGACCGAACCGATAATCATCAAAGTGGCGCCGCGTCCGATGCGGTCGTATAGTGTTCCGAATACAGGAGTAAGCAGGATTGTTCCGAAAGGCAAGAGGGCAGGGATAAGTCCGGCAAACGATTCGGGCACTTCGTATTTGTAAATCATCAGTTTGGTAGCGAATTTCAGGAAGGGGAACACACCGGCATAGAACATCAGGCAAAGCAGGGTGATAAGCCAGAAGCCTTTGTTGCAAAGGATAAGCTTCAGGTCAGACAATTTGAAACCCTCTTCGGGGTCTTCGCCGGCTTCTGCACGGGCGGCAGATACAGCTGCATCTTCCTTGCGGTCCATGACGCAATATACCCAATAAGAAGCAAAGCCGATACACAAAGCTATGGCTCCGATAAGCACCGAACCGGAAACGTCGCCCATCATTCGCGCTACGGGCAGGCTGACCGCAAGGGCAAGAGCCGTTCCGATACGTGCCATAGCCACTTGAAGCCCCATGGCAAGAGCAAGCTCTTTTCCGGCAAACCATTTTACGATGACTTTTGATACGGTAATGCCCGTAATTTCGGCTCCCATGCCGAAGATAGAGAAACCAAGGGCGGCTACGACCACTTGCAGATTCATGCCAAATAGCATCGCATCGCCGAAGTCGGTCTTCAAGGCATACCATTTAATCAATGCGCCAGCAAACATTAGCCCCGATGACATGACTCCCGTAAACCGGATACCCATTTTGTCGAGGATGATTCCTCCGAAGAACAACATCAGCAGAAACACGTTGATGTATCCGTAGGCTCCTGAAAAGAATCCGTATTCGGTACTGCTCCAGCCTTTGCCTGTAGAGACGGTACTGATGGTCTTTTCTTGCGTTTCTTGTTTCCCTTCTACCGTTTCCATGTATTGGTATCGGGCGCCTTCTTCCAGTTTCTGTACGGTAAGGTCGGGCGATGATAAGGAATTAGCTTCGGCAAAAAGCTCGACTTTAGCTACAAGGCTATCGGCGGGCATGGAAGTGTTGTCGGTGAAATAAACTACTTTTCCTTTTGTGGTGAGCAAGTTCTCAAGAGGAGCCATGACATCGGTCAGGAAATAACCGCACATCATGGTGAACGACACGATGATGAGTGCCGTCCAGCGAGCGGCTTTCGAGTCGCTCAGGCGTTTCTGAATTTGTTCTTTCATTGCTTTTTGTTTATGATTGTTTTACTTTTTCGTTAAATTGCGCAACAAAGATACTTCTTTTTGTGGTTTTTTGTTCCATTTATCAAAATAAGTTCTAACTTTGGGGTCATATTAACTTACTAAAACTTAAATCTATGAGAAAGATGAAACTGACGGCGCTTTGCGCTGTATTAGGCGGAAGTCTGCTATGTTCTTCTTGCATTGGTTCATTCGGTGCATGGAACAGTCTGAAAGACTGGAATATGGGTATTGGTCATAAAGCGGTGAATGAAATCGTTTTTATTGCTTTCCATATCATTCCGGTGTATGAAGTGGCTTATTTGGCTGATGTGCTTGTATTGAACTCTATTGAGTTCTGGTCGGGTTCGAATCCGTTGGCGGATGTAGGTACAGAAAAAGTCATCCAAGGAGAAGACGGGGAATATTTGGTACGCATCAATGAAGACGGATACACTATCACCAAAAAAGGTGAAGAAAACCGTCCGCTTGATTTGGTCTATAATACGGAAGACCGTACATGGAATGCTGTAGCCGAAGGGCAAGCTTTCGAACTGATGACCATGAATGAAGACGGAAGCATTACGTATAAAGATCAGAATGGAGAAGAAGTAACGGTAATGCCTGAATTGATTAAGGATGCCGTAGCTGCAAGATAATCTGTGTTTATGAGTATGTGGGGTGTGCCGAAAATGAAAGCTATTTTCATTTTCGGCACACCTTCATAAATTCAGTCTTTGTCTATTTTCAGGATGCTTCCGGTTTCGGGATTGAAGATGACACGTGTATTGATTTTCTTAAACAAATCATCTACCAATACTTCTGTAGAACCAAATTGGGTGATAGGCAATTCGCCTTCGAAACAAGTTTTTCCTTGATAAGAAACCGTTACTTTTCCTTTGCCTGGAATGTTATAGATTGCCCCTTCCAGTTTCTTCTTTTTCTTGTCTTCAGGCATAACAGGGATTGGTGCCAAACTCTTAAGGCTGATATAAATAGGTTCGCCAGCCAAATCATTTGCCGGAAGGACACCTAATAGGTTGGAAAAACGTAATACCACTTTATTTTCAAGACCTTCTTCGGGAGTTATATATGCGGTAAAGACTTTATCTTCACGGTCGGTTATCCCGGCAAAGAGTTGAGTTAAAGCTTTCTCCTGCTTATCCAAGTTATCAATGATTAACTGAAGTGAGGCGCCGTCTTTGGGCATAGTGTCCGCTTGTCCACGCAAAATGAGGTTCTTGCTTTCGCGGATATTGTATATTTCTTTTGCGGTCAATTCCGCCATTTTTGCGGTAGAGCCTGCTATCAATATGTCTTCAGTCATGTATTTGCGTGGATTTTCATGCTTTTGCGGTTTCTCCAGTACATATTCTTCGGCTTTTTCTTCCGGGGCCGAGGTGTTAATGGCTTTAATCAATCCTTCGTTGGTAAGTTCCACGTTTCCCATGGCACTTTTGTCTTTCAGCTTGATAATATAGGCTTTCGTGGAGTCTGGCACTCCGGCTGAGCATACTTTTACCCGTTTGATTTCCCAATAGGTTTCCGGTTCTGAACTTACATTGTTCATCCGGAGATATTGGTTGGCATATTGGCATAAATCTCCCGGTTTGTAAGAAATGCGTGTTGCAATAATATTTACTTTTAGCGTGGTCTTCGGAAGAAAATAGACAATGCCTTCTCCTTCTCCCGGCATATATGCACTGATATCTTGTGCGGCAACAGGTGCCGTACATGCCAGCATGCTTAATGCGAAAACGGTTTTGTTCATATTGGTATGTTTTTTATTTGATTTCAGAAAGGACTTTCCACGCTTCGGGCAAGGCATCGATGATGTCGCTTGCGGTAAGGCTGATTTCTCCCATACGCCTGCATGCAATATCTCCGGCAAGCCCGTGTACATAAACTCCCAGCCGTGCCGCATTTTCAGGTTGATAACCTTGTGCCAACAGGGCAAGGATAATGCCGGTCAATACATCTCCGCTTCCGCCTGTAGCCATACCCGGATTGCCCGTAGGATTGAAATAGAATTTGCCTTGAGGCGTGATGACAACGGTATACGCTCCTTTTACCACCATATAACATTGGAGGTAGGCGGCTAGTTCTTTAGCCTTGGTCAAACGCTCGAAACTATTATTGCATTTGCCGATGATGCGTTCCAACTCACCGATATGCGGGGTAAGGATGCTTCCTTTGGGCAAACGGTTCAGATAGTTGCGGTGTGAACTTAAAATATTGATAGCATCCGCATCCAACACAGCGGGGATATAGCAATCTGCAAGCTGGTCTAACGTGGCAAGGGCGGTTTCTTCTTCCTGCCCGATGCCGGGACCGATAGCAATGGCTTGATAGTTATCCAAATCCACCGGTTCTGCAAAATAAAGTTCATGCACATCATTTTGTACTATGGCTTCGGGTACAGCCGTCTGTAAGATATCGTGGTTGCATACCGGAACATGTACCGTAAGAAGCCCTGTTCCAGAGCGTAAACAGGCACGGGCGGCGAGAACGGATGCTCCAGCCATACCGTTTGACCCGGCTATCAGAAGGGCGTGTCCGAAGTTGTTTTTATAGGCGAAACGCTTACGGGGTTTGATTAATTGGCTTACGTCTTGTGCTTCTGTTATAATATAAGGTGTATCCGCTTGTCTGATAAATTCCGGGCTAATGCCGATATCCAGCAATTTCCATTCGCCCACGATGTCTTCGTTTTCAGGGAAAAGGAAGGCGAGTTTCGGAAGTTGTATGCTCAGGGTCAGGTCGGCGTGGATAATGTTCTGGCGGGAGTTGTTCGAATTATCTTCGCCCATCAGTCCCGAAGGAATGTCGATAGAGACAACTTGTGCACTGGACGCATTGATGTATTGCACTACTGATGCAAATCCTCCGCTCAAGGGTTTGTTCAGCCCGGAGCCGAAAAGCCCGTCTATGACTACATCTTCTTCGAAGAGTTTGGGAGGGTCGAAACTATTGCTGATTTCGTGGTAAGCGGTGAATCCGCATTCTTGCAAGCGTTTGATGTTCGTCATGCAATCTTCCGAGATTGTCCCTTTGATGTTGAACAAGTAGACTTCTACGTTGTAATTCTTAGTGAATAACATACGTGCTACGGCTACGGCATCCCCGCCGTTATTTCCCGCTCCAGCAAATACCACGATGCGGTGCGATTGGTCCCAGCGTTTGCAGATTTCATTGGCAATAAGCGAAGCCGCTTTTTCCATCAAATTGATGGAGAGTATGTCGTTATTGGCGATAGTATAAGCATCCGCCTCTTTCTGTTGTGTACAAGTAAGTATTTTCATCTTTCGTATCTTAAAAGCTATTTGCGGGTAAAAGTACAAAAAAAGTACAGAAGTTTGAGGGAAAATTCGTATTTTTGTCCCAATTTTATAAAGTAACGTCAGTATGGATATAATTCAGATCAAAGACAAGCGGTTTAAAACCTTCATTTCCGAAGCCGATATATTGAAAGAAGTAGAGCGTGTGGCAAGCGAAATCAACCGGGATTTGGCTGATGCCAATCCGCTTTTTATCAGTGTGTTAAACGGCTCTTTCATGTTTACAGCCGATCTGATGAAGCGTCTCACGATGCCTTGTGAAATCTCGTTCGTGAAGCTGGCTTCTTACGAAGGGACGTCTTCCACCGGAAAAGTGAAAGAATTGGTGGGGCTGAACGAGGACATTACGGGACGTACGGTGGTAATCGTGGAAGACATCGTAGACACGGGCTTGACGATGCAACGCTTGCTGGAAACGCTTCGGGCGCGGAATCCAAAAGAAATCCGGATAGCTACTTTATTGGTGAAGCCCGATAAGTTGAAGGTGGACTTGGATATTCCTTACGTGGCGATGCGTATCCCGAACGATTTCATTGTAGGTTACGGGCTGGATTATGAAGGGTTCGGGCGTAACTATCGGGATATTTATTCGGTGGTGGAACCTTAAATTAAAAATTGAAAGTTGAGAATTGAAAATGACTCTTTAGTGAGATAATAATTATATATAATTAATAATTAAGGTAAACAAGATGTTGAATATCGTAATTTTTGGTGCTCCGGGTTCAGGTAAAGGGACTCAGAGCGCACGTATCGTAGAAAAATATGGGTTGAATCACATTTCTACAGGGGATGTGTTGCGTGCCGAAATCAAGAACGGAACGGAGTTAGGTAAAACGGCTAATGCATATATAAGCAACGGCCAACTCATACCGGATGCTTTGATGATTGATATACTTGCAAGTGTGTTCGATAGCTTCAAGGATAGCAAAGGCGTTATCTTCGACGGTTTCCCCCGCACGATTGCACAGGCTGAGGCTCTGAAGAAGATGCTGGAAGAGCGCGGACAGGAAGTGTCTATCATGCTGGATTTGGAAGTGCCCGAAGACGAATTGATGGTTCGCTTGATTAAGCGTGGACAAGAAACCGGACGTGCCGATGATAACGAAGAAACCATCAAGAAACGCCTCGTGGTTTACCATTCGCAGACCGCTCCGTTGATTGACTGGTATAAGAACGACGGAAAGTATTGCCACATCAACGGCTTGGGCACGATGGACGGCATCTTTGCCGATATTTGCAAGGCGGTAGACGCTATTTGATTAAATTAAAAATTGAAAATTGAGAATTGAAAAGGAAGAGTTTCGGGTTTTTAATTCTTAATTTTCAATTCTCAATTTTATAAAAACATTATGGCTGAATCGAATTTTGTTGATTATGTGAAGATATATTGCCGCTCCGGCAAGGGAGGACGTGGGTCTGCACACTTGCGGAGGGAGAAATACATGCCCAACGGCGGTCCTGATGGAGGAGACGGTGGAAGAGGAGGTCATGTTATCTTGCGGGGAAACCGCAATTATTGGACGTTGCTCCACTTGAAATACGAGCGTCATGTGTTTGCGGAAAGCGGAGGAAACGGTTCGAAGAGCCGGAGCTTCGGGAAGGACGGTGCCGATAAGGTGATTGAAGTGCCGTGCGGAACGGTGGCATACAATGCCGAAACGGGTGAATATGTGTGCGATATTACCGAACACGGGCAGGAAGTCATCCTTCTGAAAGGAGGGCGCGGAGGATTGGGCAACTGGCATTTCCGTACCGCTACCCGTCAGGCTCCCCGTTTTGCCCAGCCGGGCGAACCGATGCAGGAGATGATGGTGATATTGGAATTGAAATTGCTTGCCGATGTCGGTCTGGTAGGATTCCCCAATGCGGGCAAGTCTACCTTGCTTTCCACTATTTCCGCGGCTCGTCCGAAGATTGCCGATTATCCTTTTACGACGCTTGAGCCTAATTTGGGCATCGTGCCTTATCGTGACGGGAAGTCATTCGTCATGGCGGATATTCCGGGTATCATCGAGGGGGCAAGTGAAGGGAAAGGGCTTGGCTTGCGCTTCCTGCGCCATATCGAGCGCAACTCCTTATTATTATTCATGGTGCCGGGCGATGCCGATGACATCCGACACGAATATGATGTATTATTGAATGAACTGGCGAAGTTCAATCCCGAAATGCTCGATAAGCAACGGATATTGGCTATTACGAAGTGCGATATGCTGGACGAGGAACTGATTGAGATGCTGGAGCCTACGCTTCCCGAAAATGTGCCTCATGTGTTCATCTCTTCCATTACAGGCATGGGCATTCAGGAACTGAAGGATATTCTATGGACGGAATTGAATAAGGACAGCAATCAGTTGGAAGGCTTGCGCCAGGCTTCTATCGTGCATCGGGCAAAGGATGTCAATAAGTTGCAACAGGAGTTGAAGGATATGGGTGAAGACGAAGACTTTGAGTACGAATACGAGGAAGACGATGATGATTTCGAATATGAGTACGAGGAAGAAGATTGGGACGATGAACCTGAGAAATGATGAACGGATTGACTAACGATAAAAGAATGTTGAAATACGGTTTGACGGAATTGTATTCCAACATTTTTTGTTTTTCCACGACCCGTTATGGCGGGTATAGCGCAGGAGCATACGCAACGTTCAATTGCAACGGATATTGCGGGGATGTTCCCGATGCTGTAAGGAAAAACCGTGAGTTGCTTGGCTCTCTATTTCCCGCACAAGGCGAATTAATCATCCCGCATCAGGTGCACGGGACGGAAGTGCGCGTGATTGATGAGGCTTTCTTGCAAAAGAGCGAAGCGGAAAGAGCGGATTTGTTGGAAGGTGTGGATGCTTTGGTGAGCAATCTTCCTAAGGAATGCTTGTGTATCTCAACCGCCGATTGCATTCCGGTATTGTGTTATGATGTCCGTCATCAAGCGGTAGCGGCTATCCATGCCGGTTGGAGAGGAACAGTTGCACGCATCGTCAGCAGGACTTTGGAAAAGATGCGGCAAGTGTATGGAACGGAAGGCAAAGACGTGTATGCCTGCATCGGCCCGGGCATTTCGCAAGAGGCTTTCGAGGTAGGCGATGAAGTGTACGAAGCATTCCGGCAAGCCGGTTTCGATATGGAACGTATAGCCGTCCGTAAAGGGAAATGGCACATTGACCTATGGGAAGCCAACCGGATGCAACTCTTGGATTTCGGTATAGAGCCGTCGCATATCGAGTTGAGCGGCATCTGTACGTATAAGAATAACGAAGATTTTTTCTCCGCACGAAGGCAAGGAACCGCTTCGGGGCGTGTGCTTTCGGGGATAATGATAGTATAAAGTATTAAGTTTATGAAAATAGAAGTATCCGAAGAACTGCACCGTGCTTGGCCCGGATTCCGGGGAGCGGCGGTATTTGCTACGGTAAGGAATACGGCGTATAATGCCGAATTGTGGAAACGCATCGAAGCGTTTACGGCTCTCTATCGGGAGAAGTACACCCTCGATTCTATCAAGGAAATGCCTGCCATACAGGCCACCCGTCAGGCTTATAAGAAGTGCGGGAAAGACCCCAGCCGTTACCGTCCTTCTTCGGAAGCTTTGTGCCGGCGCATCTTGCGGGGCATTCCTTTGTATCAGATTGATACGTTGGTCGATTTGATAAACTTGGCTTCCATTTATAGCGGAAATTCGATAGGCGGTTTCGACCGTGACAAGATTCAGGGCGACCGGTTGGTGTTGGGCATCGGGAAAGCCGGAGAACCTTACGAAGGCATCGGGCGCGGAGAGTTGAATATTGAAGGGATGCCGGTCTATCGGGATGCCGTCGGAGGCATCGGTACTCCCACCAGCGACCATGAGCGTACAAAGATGAGCCTTGACACTACGCACGTATTGGCGATAATGAATGCGTATGGTGGAAGTGAAGGCTTGGAGGATTCGGTAAACTATATGGTAGAACTGATGAAAGAGTTTGCGGAAGCGCACGATATAGAGATTATTTATTTTGAATAAAAGGCGAGAGAAGTATGGATATAGAGAAAATCATGACGGAAGGAATCGTATTCAAAGGTTCCGGTTCGGGAAAAAAGAAAGACGAGAAGGTAAAGACCAAGGCTAAAAAGAAAACCTATATCACCGGTGCGCACGGTTCGGGTTCGGCAAAAATGAAAGCAGAGTACCGCCGTAAGCGTGCCAATCGGCATAAAAACGGGTAACGTGATGCGTAAATCTATTAAAAAGGAAAAGAAACTTTGTCGAAACGTAGCGATTTCTGTGCAATATCGCTGATTTTTGTTTTGCATACCAATTAAAAACCTTATATTTGTTCTATGCAATAACAATCTAAATCGATAAATGTATGAAAAGATTATTTCTGTTAGCGGTATGCATGTTGTCGATGCTTGCGGTGTCGGCACAGATGAGACCGGCTTTGACTTTTGAGTTTGGTCTTGGAATGAGTGGCTGGATGGGTGATAAGCCAAGTGGTACAAATGCATTGTTTAATCCGCGTGTCGGAATATCGGCAGATATTCCGTTGAATGAGTGGTTTTCTTTCCAGCCGGGATTAAGTTGGGTTTCGAAGGGAGCAAAAGCGGATATTCCTTTACAGGGAGTAAAAAGCGATGTACAGATTAACCAAAATTATTTTCAAGTGCCGTTAATGGCTGCTTTCCACATGCGTGCGACGGATAATTTTGATTTGGTGTTCACGGCTGGTCCGTATATTGCTTGTGGCGTGAATGGTAAAACAGAGGTAGAAACGGATGATATTACCACATCATGGAAGACTTTTAAAGACGCTAATGTCGAACGGGTTCAAGTGTGGGAAGGCTTTCGCCGTTTCGATGCCGGTATAGGAATCGGTGCCGCGCTTGATTTCCCGCATTGGGTAGTAGGCGTAGATGCTGATTTCGGTCTGTGCAAGCTTTATGAGAACGGTCCGCGCAACTTCGACCTTTTCTTTAGCGCAGGATTTAAGTTTTGATGATTTTAAGAGAGGACGAGGATGAACGATACAGAAAAACATCCTCGTTTTTTCTTTATATAGATGTATGTTGCCGTTTCCAATTAAATTCGTATTTTTTGAACACTAATAAACAAGTTCCTATGAAGAATAACCTTATCCGCTTTGATTGGGCAATGAAACGCTTGCTTCGAGATAAGAGTAATTATGTGGTATTAGAAGGTTTTCTCTCCACGCTGTTGGGAGAAGACTTGCGTATAGTCCGGTTTTTGGAAAGCGAATCGAACCAATCGGATGCAAACGATAAGTTCAATCGTGCCGATATGCTGGTAGAAGATAATCGGGGTAGATTGCTTATCATTGAAGTACAGAATAATCATGAATTGGATTATTTTCATCGGATGCTCTATGGTGTATCGAAAACTATTTCGGAGTATATCAATTTAGGCGATGATTATGATAAAGTAAAGAAAATCTATTCTATTAATATCGTTTATTTTGAGTTGGGGCAAGGAAAAGATTATGTTTATCACGGTAAAACCATTTTCCGGGGATTGCATGATACCAACGATATTTTACAACTTTCGATTCGTCAACGGGAGATATTTGTCGGGAAAGATGCCGGTGATATTTTTCCTGAATATTACGTGCTTCGAGTGAACGATTTTGATAAAGTTGCAAAAACGCCTCTTGATGAGTGGATAAAATTCTTGAAAACGGGAGAAATAGATGGGACTGCAACCGCTAAAGGTTTGCCCGAAGCAAGAGAACGTCTGCGTGTAGATGCTTTGCCGGATGCGGATAAGCGGGCATACGTCCGTGATATGGAAGCTTTGCGCTATCAACGCAGTGTCATTAAAACAGGTTGGTATGAAGGGCGTGCTGAAGGTTTAGCAGAAGGACGTGCAGAAGGAAGAGCGGAAGGAAGAGCGGAAGGACGTGCAGAAGGCCTTGCTGAAGGAGAAGCGAAAGGAAGGGCTGAAGCACAAGCGGAAAGTGCAAAAGAAATGGAACGGAAGATGAAGGATATGGCTAAGAAGATGAAAGATGCAGGCATGCCCACGGAAACCATCGCTCACTTTACGCAACTGGCACCGGAGGAAATAGCAGAATTATAAATCAAGGAATAATACCATAAAGACATGGCAAAGAAAAAAGCAAGCGGAGGGAAGAAAGCTGCTTCTAAAGTATCTTATCATTACAAGCCCGATAACTTGACATTGGAGCAATGGCAAATCGCCTTGCGCCGTCAGGCGGCTGAAAAAGAGACGTTTGGCATTAGGGAAATGAATGCGAAAGAATATCCGGGTTATTACATTGTAAACAATCCGGTGTCACAAAATGTATATCGGGTAGTCTATCGGGGAGCGTTCAGTGCTTGGAACTATTGTTCGTGTATGGACTTCAAGACAAGCCAGTTAGGTACGTGCAAACACATCGAGGCGGTAAAGCTTTGGTTAGAGAAACATCATAAAAGGGTTTGCACGGATATCCCGGCTTATACTTCGGTTTATTTGTCTTACCGGAGGGGACGGAAAATACGTTTGCGTATCGGTACGGACAATGCTGAAGAATTCCGCAAGTTAGCTGCCCCTTATTTTACTCCCGAAGGAGTTATGCGTCCCGAAGCCTTAGATTATATAACCGATTTTTTCCGTGATGCCATACGTCTTAACGATACATTCCGCTGGTATGATGACGCAATGGATTTTATCTTAGAGCAACGTGACAAGCGTAAGCGGGAACAGTTCCTTTCCGAAAGCAATGCGGACATCCTGATTGACTCTTTGCTTAAAGTCCGTCTGTTCCCTTATCAGAAAGAAGGCGTTCGTTTTGCTTACCGTGCTGGAAAATCTATTATTGCCGATGAAATGGGTTTGGGGAAAACCATCCAAGCCATAGGGACGGCTGAATTGATGCGTAAGCAAGGTATCGTGTCAACAGCATTGATTCTTTGCCCTACTTCATTAAAATATCAATGGAAGAAAGAAATAGAGCGGTTTACCGATGCGCAAGCCGTTGTAGTGGAAGGTAATCATCTGAAACGGAAAGAACTTTATAAGGCAGAACCGTTCTATAAAATCGCTTCCTACAATAGTGTTGCCAACGATATCGCTATCTTGCACGAGCTACAGACCGACTTTCTTATTATGGACGAAGTGCAACGCCTCAAGAATTGGAACACCAAGATAGCCAAGGCTGCCCGCCATATCAAAGCCGAATATGCCGTAGTGCTTTCCGGAACTCCGTTAGAGAATAAGCTGGAAGAACTTTACTCCGTAGTGCAATTTGTCGACCAGTATTGCTTAGGTCCTTATTACAAGTTCATTGCCGATACGGTGATAAAGTCGGATACAGGAAAGGTTATGGGTTATAAAGGATTGAATGCGGTAGGCGAAAAGCTGCACGACATTCTGATTCGCCGCCGGAAGAAAGACGTAGCTCTTCAGTTGCCCCAGCGGATGGATAAAGTGTTATTCGTCCCCATGACCGAACAACAACAAGCTATGCATGATGAACTCCAAAGCAATGTAGCCCAGTTGGTTTATAAGTGGAACCGTCAGCGCTTTTTGAGTGAGAAAGACCGGAAACGCTTGCTCTTGTCGTTGAGCCAAATGCGTATGGTATGTGATAGCACATATATCTTAGACCAGAAAAGCCGTTACGACACCAAGATAGACGAAACGATGAATATCCTGAATCAGGTTTTCGAAAACGGAGACGAGAAGGTGGTGATATTCAGCCAGTGGGAACGCATGACGCGGTTAGTGGCTGCCGAATTGGATAAGTTAGGCGTACGCTATGAATACCTGCATGGCGGTGTGCCCTCCGAAAAGCGGAAAAACCTGATGGAGAACTTTACCGAACTCCCTGAAAGCCGTGTTTTCATCTCTACCGATGCCGGAAGCACAGGACTGAATTTGCAAGTGGCTTCTATTCTTATTAACTTAGATTTGCCGTGGAATCCTGCCGTACTGGAGCAACGAATCGCCCGCATCTATCGCATCGGTCAGCAACGGAATATACAAATCATCAATTTGGTGGCTCCTTCTTCCATCGAAGAGCGGATGCTCTCTACGCTCAATTTCAAGACTTCGCTCTTCGAAGGCATCTTAGACAATGGCGAAGACAGCATCTTCTTAGACGATAGCAAGCTGGATAAGATGATGGAAAGCATTTCGGCTATCGTGACCGAACCTGAGGATAAAGAAAAGGGAGAGGGAAGAGAAGTGGTACACATTGAGGATAAAGAAGAACCAGTCGAAACCTTTGCACCGGCAGAAGCTTCGGATGAAGATACAGAGCCCTCCGAAGACACGGAAGCCGCCCGCTTAATCCGCCAAGGCGTATCGTTCTTTAGCGGACTGGTTCAGATGCTCCGCTCGCCCGAAGGCATCCGCAGCTTGGCGGACAGCTTGATAGAAGAAGATAAGGAAACCGGAAAAGCGACGTTGCGGATTCCTGTCCCCGACAAAGAAAGCGTAATCGGTTTCCTGAGTCTGGCAGGAAAACTCTTGTCAGGATTTGAAGAGAAAAAATAGTAACGTATGGAATTGTAGAAGCAGGGAGTGCCTGCCTCTACCAACTGATTGAGTATTAAAAATCGAAGAACGGTTCGGGTTTCTTGAAATCTTTTTTGCTGATAGGCAGGTAATGAAGCTCGTCGTCTCCCGTTTCTACTACGATGCAGAGCGAATCGTTCCACGCTTGCAGGTCGGCAAGGTCGGAGATGTCGCACGAAAAAGTGCAGGCTTCGTAGCGGTACTTTTCCCAACCTTCCGGCACGCGGGGACGGTAGCAAAGCTTCAGACGCAGCGTGTCCGGGCTTTGGCGGGCAGGGTCGTACACCAAGTCTATGGGAACGGACGCATATTCGTAATGCGTGTAAGAGTCGTGAGAAATCGTTGCGAGCGTGTAGAAGTCGAAGTAACCGTCTCCCGCTCCGTAAGAATCTGATAAATCAAAGTTCTCGTCTACGCTGCAACTGTCCGGATGCGTGATGCCCCGTTTGTCCGCTTCCGCTTTACTGATGGGGTGGATGATTCTATTGGCAGTTTCGATTTCCACACTTGCGTTGTCAATGATAGTGAAACCGGGGGTGCGGTCGCTAAAGAACCGGTTTTCTTCTTTGAACGAAAGACCGTAGTAAGCCCGTTCGTATTTGTCCAGTCCTTTGCCGTAGCAGATGGCGACTTCGTCCCCTCCGTACGAGAAAAGGTAATAGCCGTCTTCGTCATTGCCCACGATGGTACCTTTGGTCATAAATCCGAGATATCCTCCGTTGTCGATGGTCAGGTCGTGGCAGGATGCCAGTCCGAAAGCACAAACGCAAAGTGTCCATACATAGATGCTGAAAGAAAATCTGTTTGTTTTCATCTTTAGTTGGATTTGAAATTGTACCCGCAAATATAGGCAAAAAGATAAGATGCAACGTTTTATTTAACAGAAAAATATGCTGCGAAGGCTTCGTCGTCTGCCATTCCCTTGCCCGCGTATGCTGTGAAGCTTTTGGCATCGCCATTTCTTTGTCCGCGCATGCTGCGAAGCTTTCGGCAACTGCCATTTCTTTGTCCGTGCATGTTGCGAAGGTTTCGGCATCGCCATTTCTTTGTCCGCATTTGTCGCGAAGCTTTCGGCAGCTGCCATTTCTTTGCCCGCGTTTGTCGTGGAGAAGGAATTTTTCGTATTTTTGCCGCATGAAAATCGAATCGGGAGGAGCAATATGAACAGTAGAATCTTGTCTATAGGAGTCTTTATGGTGTTGATGCTCTCGTCGCTGTTGGCGGGGCGGCAGGGGTATTTCGGCGCGAAGGAAGCGATAACCGCCGACTTGAACCAGGCTTTGATGCGGACGTTGGAGGAGCGGCAAGACAATATCGTGGCGCAAGATTCCATTCGGGCTTATGAACAACTTAGGGAGGCTTCGGACGGTCCGGTATGGCTTGCCATCGCCGATAGAAGGCTGTGCCGCCACCTGAAGAACGAGCGGCTGAGGGGGAAAACTTTCCTCTCGTTTGAGGTAATCGACGCGGCGCATCCGAAGAAGGCGCAACCGGCTGATGCGCTCTGCAGCGACACGCTAATCATCAACAACCGGGCTACGGGCACGACCCTTGCCGTGAAAAGTTACGCTCGCCTTTCCGCAATCGGCGTATTCCGCATGTCCGACCAACGCCTGTCGTTCCTCCTGGCTTTTGCCGCATTCCTTTGGGCGATAGGTTTCCGGTTTGTTGCCCGCAGGAGGCAAACGGCGGAAGAAGAGCCGCAACGTTACGGTGGGCTTTCCTATTCGGCGGAAGAACGTTGTTTCTACGATGCACGCCGTGCTCCGGTACACCTCACTCCGATGCAGCACCGGTTCTTGCTGATGCTGTGGCAAGCCCCGTCTCATTCGGTGTCGAAAGAAGAACTGTGCGCCGCCTTGTGGCCTAAGAAAGAAGATGCCAACGACACGCTTTATACATTGGTGCGGCGGTTGAAACTGATTCTTGAGACGTGCAGCGAATTGCAGATTGTAGCGCATCGGGGGAGAAATTATTCGCTGGAAATCAAGGCGGAAGCCGATTGTCAGGATAATGTCAGGAAGATGTCAGCTGCATTTTTAACGGAAAGATAGTCCCTGCCGTATCTTTGCGCCCGAACTTAAAAAACGAAGAGCGCAATGAAACGTATCGGCATCCTTATTCTCTTATCAACATTCGCCGTCACCTTGTCGGCACAAAGCGAGACCCAAACCGTCGAACTTCAAGAAGTGGAGGTGAAAGCGGCTAAAGTGATTCATAAGCCCGACGGGCAAACCATTTACCCTACCGAAGTGCAGAAGAAGGCATCGCATTCGGGGTATAGCATCCTGCAAAAACTCTCTTTGCCTAACATCCGTGTGGATGAGGCTTCGCATAGCTTGTCGGCTATCGATGGACGGGGAAGCATCCAGTTGCGTATTGACGGCATAATTGTAGGGCGGGAAGAAATGCTGTCGCTCGCTCCCGAACGCATCAGCCGGATAGACTTTATCGACAATCCTGGGGTGAGGTACGGCGAAGGCATCGCATACGTCATCAATATCCTGACCCGCCGGAACGATAGCGGATATACGGTCGGCGTTGACCTCATGCAGGCACTTACCGCCAAATCGGGCAATGATTTAATCTACGGGAAATGGAACGCAGGGAAAAGCGAGCTTTCCTTGAGTTATAATTTCGGCTTCAAAGACTTCGAGGGAAACCGGATGAACGAAACGGCACATTACCTGCTTACGGACGGTTCTACCCGAACCATCGGACGGAACGACATCGCTTCGCGCAGCCGGAGCTTGAGCAACGATTTGCAATTGAAATACAATCTTGCCGATTCTGCCAACTATGTGTTTCAAGCTTCGCTGAAGGCTGATTTCTCACACATCCCCCATAATTATAACCGCAAACAGATTGTGGACGGAGGCGAACGCTATCTTGCCACCCAATCTAATCGCAACCTTAGTTCCAGCCCCGTCTTAGACCTTTATTTCTTCAAGCAATTCAGTCCACGCCAATCGTTGACCCTTAATGCCGTAGGGACTTATATCTCCACTTCGCTTCGGAGTAGTTACGATGAAGGCGAGCCGTATGCGTATGAGGTGGACGGGAAAACGTATTCCCTGATGAGCGAAGCCGTTTACGAGAACCGCCTCAAGCCCTTTACCCTTACAGCCGGAATAAACTATATGCAGAAATATACGAAGAACCGATACACGGGCGATGTGAACTCTGTCAATCCGATGCATAACCGCAATGTGTACGCTTTTACCGAGATAAAAGGGGCGGTTGGTCCGGTGCGCTATACGGCGGGATTGGGAGGAAGTTATTTGGATTACCGCCAGCAGGAGCACGATTATCGGTACTGGCTGTTCCGCCCGAAGGCTTCTGTTGCCTACAATCCCGCGCAAGCCGTCCAATTGAAATACGATTTCCAAATAAGCGAGCACGTTTCGCAAGTAGCAATGATTAGTAACACGACAATTCGGAACAACAGTATGGAATGGACGCTGGGCAATCCCGATATCCGCCCCAACCGTGAGCAAGAGCATACCTTTCAGGTCTCGTACACCCATCCCCGCTTCCAGTCTTTCCTTCAAGCCTACGGGAAGCTTTGCGCTCAGCCGAATATGGCGACCTATATCCGGACGGCTGATGATAAGTTTGTCTATACCCAGCTTAATCAGAAAGAAATCGATGTGCTCAACCTGATGCTTTACGCCAATGCTTGGATTATCCCCGACAAACTTTCGGTAGCGGTGTCCGGCACGCTTTTCCGTTGTTTCAATTTCGGCGAGGACTATACGCATTGCAAGACTTTCTATTCGGGCACCGCTAATGTGCAGGCTTACTTAGGTAAGTTCACCCTTTCGGCATTCATTGATAGCGGTTTCCGTTTTCTTGAGGGCGAGACTGAAGGATTCAACGGGTCGTTCACTTACCTGAATGCGGCTTACCGGTACAAGAACTTGAATGTGTCGCTCACATGGCAACAACCGCTGAATCCGCATTACAAGCAATTCCAGTCGGAGGTATACAACCGCTATGTGCGGAAGACTACTACGCTTCATTGCCGTGACTTCGGCAATTTTGTAAGCCTGAACATCGCATGGAAATTCTCGCAAGGGCGTGCCTATAAAGACATCCGTAGGAATATTAACCAAAAGGCGGATAAGGATACCGGGATTTTACGGTGATAATTTGAACGCAGAGGCGCAAAGGTACAGAGAAACATATTCTTTTGATTAAGAAAATAAAAACTCTGTGCCTCCGCGCCTCTGTGTTCAATCCAATAGATTAATGATGGAACAGACGGATGCCTGTAAACGCCATCGTGATACCGTATTTGTCGCAGGTTTCAATGACATGATCGTCACGTACCGAGCCGCCTGCTTGGGCGATGTATTCCACGCCGCTCTTGTGCGCACGTTCGATGTTGTCGCCGAAGGGGAAGAAGGCATCCGAGCCTAACGATACGCCTTTCAGCGTGTCCAGCCAAGCGCGTTTTTCTTCGCGGGTCAGCACTTCGGGCTTTTCGGTAAAGAACTGTTGCCACGTGCCTTCTGCCAATACATCGTCGTGGTCGTCGCTGATGTACACGTCAATCGTGTTATCGCGGTCGGCACGGCGGATTTTCTCTACCCAAGGCAAGTTCAATACCTTCGGGTGCTGGCGCAGGTACCAGATGTCGGCTTTGTTTCCGGCAAGGCGGGTGCAATGGATGCGGCTCTGTTGTCCGGCACCGATGCCGATGGCTTGTCCGTCTTTCACGTAGCATACCGAATTCGATTGCGTATATTTCAGCGTAATCAGCGCAATCATCAGGTCGCGTTTCGCTTCGTCGGGCAGGTTCTTGTTCCGAGTCGGGATGTTGGCGAAGAGTTCCTCGCCGTTCAGCTTGATTTCGTTGCGCCCTTGTTCGAAGGTGATGCCGAACACGTCTTTATGCTCGATGGGAGCGGGACGGTAAGCGGGGTCAATCTGAATCACGTTGTATGTGCCTTTGCGTTTCGCTTTCAGGATAGCCAATGCTTCATCGGTATAGCCCGGAGCGATAACGCCGTCTGATACTTCACGGTTGATGAAGCGGGCGGTCTCTTCGTCGCATACGTCGCTGAGCGCGATGAAGTCGCCGTAAGAAGACATGCGGTCAGCCCCGCGGGCACGCACGTAGGCATTGGCGAGCGGCGAGAGGGGCAGGTCGCCTACGAAATAGATTTGTTTCATCGTATCGTCCAGTTCCAGTCCGATAGCTGCACCGGCGGGACTTACGTGCTTAAACGAGGTAGCCGCGGGCATTCCCGTAGCTTCTTTCAGTTCTTTCACCAACTGCCATCCGTTCAGCGCGTCGAGGAAATTGATGTATCCGGGACGTCCGTTCAGCACCTCAATGGGCAGTTCTCCTTCTTGCATAAAGATACGGGCAGGCTTCTGGTTAGGGTTGCAGCCGTATTTCAGTTCGAGTTCTTTTGCCATAGCATTTTGTTTTTAAGTTGATCGTGATTGCAAAGATACGAAAAAAACAGACCGAAAGCAAACTTTCTTATTTGCTTTCGGTCATGGATATAGTTGAATAGGAAATTTTACTTAATTGGGATTGCCCGGATAGGCTGTTGCTTTGTGTTATCCAGCGGGATTGCTTGATAAGCGACTTCCGAGAAGTCTATTTGGTCGAGGTTGATGCTACGTATCTCGCTATTGTACATGGTGCGGAAATAGATGATGCGGTTCTTCATGTCGGTGGCGGAAGTCCATTGAGTGGCACTGGGGATATCGGCGGGCACTTTTCCATCGGCAAACTCGATACCGACCGGAATATCGAAGTTGTTCAGTATCTGAAAAGCTTGGAGCACGGTCTTTTCGGCATCGTCCTGACGGGGAGCCGTAGCTTGATAGAAAGCGGCACGGACGAAGCGCGAAGGAGGGGTGACATCGCCCGGAAGCCCCAAGAATCCGCTTCCGGCACCAAAAGAAGCCAACCGGACATTGCCTAACGATTGGGTTGGCGCCGAGCCCGGATAGAGATTGACATAATTATTGAGGTTGGTCAGCTGCCATTCGAATCCGGGGGAATTGGTCAGCACGCCTAACTTGTTCTCGTAGAACTTCGGTTCTCCACCGATAATCTCCAAGACCACTTGTCTTCCGGCAGGGTCGGTAAAACGCCAGTGTACGGTAGAGGCGCGCGGGTCGATGCGGATAACGTGCACCTGCTTCACGCTCTCTATCGCTTCGTCTATCGTGGCGCATTTGCCCAATATCCACGAAACCAATTGCAGGTCGGCGATGCTGGTGTCTTTTTTCTCCGCATCGTAGGCTTCGTATTGCCCGTAGTTGGGGAAATAGAACAAGCCAGCCGAAAGCCCCGCTTCGTTGATGCCCTCGGCGATGAACTCTTTCTGTTCTACGGCAAGCCCTACATAGCCGTACCGGGAAGTGAACTGCATTCCTTCGCTTCCGTCGGGAGTGTACGAACGCATCGTATAGCCGCGCGGCACGATGACGTATTGGCTATTCAGGTCGCTTCCTCCCCATTCGATGGTCCGTGCTACAATCGTAGTGCTGTCTTTGCTGTTCAGGGTGATTCCTGTGCAAGCGTTTGCCGAAAGCGATGCGGCGAGCATTCCGGCTAATGTCAATGATAAAATAAAGGTTCGGGTTTTCATATCTGTAAATTTTTAAGATTAAACAACAGGGGAAACAATATGGTTCATCCACACGGGTACAATTTGCCTTCTTTTTGCACAATCTTCTCTTCCGACATCAGGAAAGAAAGTGCTTGAAGGATTTTGCCTTCATCGGAAGAAAGGGCATGGACCACTTCTTGCGCAGTGCGCGGAGCTTCCGCTAACAACGTCAGGACATCCTGCTCAATGTCTTCGAACTCGCCTTGCCTTAATCCCGAAGCATGCTTGTTCAGGCATACGTCGCATTGCTCGCAATTGTGTTCGTTGCGTTCTCCGAAATACTCCAGCAACATACGGCTTCGGCACCGCCCTTCGCGTCCGGCATAGTCGAGCATGGCTTTGACACGTCGCTCGTAACTCTCTTTCCGGTTTTCGTACACCTCTTTGCTTAACACGATGCGGCTTGCCTCTTGCCTTTCGCGCGTATAGATAATATAAGGTGTCTTCTTGCCCGGTATGTAATGGAGAATGTGCCGTTTGGTAAGGAGGATAAGCGTGTCGTACACCTGCTGGCGGGTGAGCCCGCTCCGCAAGGCAAGCGTATCTTCGTTGATGTAAGCATAATCGCTGAACACGCCTGTATAGGAACGCAAGATGATGCGAATCAGGTTTTCGGTATCGGGATTGCGCTCATCGATGCGGTATAATTCATCCCGCCGGAGGGTAAAGATAAGGCGGGAAGCGTTGTCCTGCTCATCGGTATATTCCAAATATCCGGCACGGGTGAGGATTTTCAGGGCACTGTCTACCCGCACGGGGAAATGCTTGAAATTCTGACAAAACTCATCGATGTTGAAAGCGAACGTACATCCCCTTCCGTCGCCCATCGCCATCTGATAATAATAATTGATGTGTTCGTACACTTGGCGGATATAGTCTTTTTCGGGGAACGTATCGCCAATGCGTTTCTTCAAAATGGTTTTGTCGCTCTGCGCATAAAGGAGTACGGCGTATGCTTTCTGCCCGTCGCGTCCGGCACGTCCGGCTTCCTGGAAATAAGCTTCGGGCGAATCGGGGAAATCGATGTGAATCACCAAGCGCACATCGGGCTTGTCGATGCCCATGCCGAACGCGTTGGTGGCTACCATCACCCGGAACGTCCCGTCTTGCCAACCTTTTTGGCGCTGGTCCTTGATGTCATTGCTCAGCCCGGCATGATAGAAGATGGCGCTTATTCCGTGCTGGTTCAGGAAAAGCGACACTTCCTTGGTGCGTTTGCGGTTGCGTGTGTACACGATGGCAGAGCCGGGCACTTGGGTCAGGATATGAATCAGTTCTCCCGCCTTGTCCTCGGTGCGCCTGATTATATAGGCAAGGTTTTTCCGCTCGAAGCTCATGCGGAACACGTTCTCTTGACGGAAAGCGAGGCGCGCCTGAATGTCTTTCACCACTTCGGGAGTGGCGGTAGCGGTCAGGGCAAGTACGGGGACACCGGGGAGGAGCTTGCGGACATCGGCTATCTTGAGGTAAGCCGGACGGAAATCATATCCCCATTGCGAGATGCAGTGCGACTCGTCCACCGTAATCATGCTCACGTTCATGCTCCGGAGTTTGGTTTGGAAAATCTCGGTGTCGAGCCGTTCGGGAGAGATGTAAAGGAATTTATAATCGCCGAAGATGCAATTTTCCAATGCCACGATGATTTCTTCGCGCGTCATGCCCGAATAGACCGCTATGGCTTTGATGCCCCGCCGGCGCAAGTTCTGCACCTGGTCTTTCATCAGGGCAATCAGCGGAGTGATGACCAGGCACAAGCCCGGTTGGGCAAGGGCAGGCACTTGGAAGGTAATGGATTTTCCTCCGCCCGTAGGCATCAGTCCCAATGTGTCGCGCCCCTCGCCGATACTGGCAATGATTTCTTCCTGAATGCCCCGGAAGCTATCATATCCCCAGTATTGCTTCAATATGCTTTTATAATCAGCCATGCTTATCTGCTCGGCTTAATGTCTTCTATTAGCAATTGGATATCCCCACGCTTATGGGTATTCTCCTCGATGGTATAACAGATGTTGAACGATTGTTTGGTCTTGATGTAGCGGGCTTGCGAGCTTTGCCCGAAAGCGATGCCGTTCATCACGTTGTTCGACTTGTTGTCCACCAATTCCAGCTTAATGTGTTCCTGATCCCGTCCTACCACCTTGCTTGTCCCATAATCGAAGACGTTCATCGTGCAGAATACGGGTTTCGGGTTCTCCGGTCCGAAGGGATTGAATTTTTTCAGGTCGAAGAAGAACTTCGATGTGATGTCCCTGAAATCCAATTGAGCGTCGATATCGATGGTGGCATTGGTCTGTTCGGGCAGGATGTGATGGGTCACGTATTCCTCGAAACGCCGGGTGAATTCGGGCACGTTCTCCACTTTCATCGATAAGCCAGCCGCATACGTATGCCCTCCGAAGTTTTCTAACAAGTCGCGGCAATACTCGATGGCTTTATACACATCGAATCCCGACACCGAGCGTGCCGAGCCTGTAGCAAGGTCGTTGGTACGGGTCAAGACCACCGCCGGACGATAATATATTTCCGTAAGGCGGGAAGCCACGATGCCGATTACGCCCTTATGCCATGCCTCGTTATAAATCACGATAGAGCGGCGTTGGGAAAGGTTTGCCAATTGGTCTACAATCTTGTTCGCCTCTTCGGTCATGCTCTTGTCCAAGTCTTTGCGCGTCTCGTTGTACTGGTTTATTTGGCGAGCTTTTTGCAAGGCTATCGGGAAATCTTTCTCGATAAGCAGGTCTACGGCTTCTTTCCCATTCTGGATGCGCCCGGAGGCATTGATGCGCGGCCCTATCTTGAAGATGATATCACTCATGTTCAATTCTCTTTCCGCAAGCCCGCACACGTCGATAATTGCCTTCAGCCCTATGCTGGGATTGGTATTCAGTTGCTTCAGCCCATAAAAAGCTAATACCCGGTTCTCGCCCATAATGGGTACGATGTCCGAGGCAATGCTCACCGCCACCAAGTCTAAAAGCGGAGTCAGCTGGTGGAATTCAATGCCATTGTTCAAGGCAAACGCCTGCATGAACTTAAACCCCACGCCACATCCCGACAAATGACTATACGGATAGGTGGCATCGTGCCGTTTGGGGTTTAGGATAGCCACGGCAAGAGGCAAGACTTCATCGGGCACATGATGGTCGCAAATGATGAAGTCGATACCTTTTTCTTTGGCATACGCGATTTCTTCTACCGCCTTGATGCCACAATCCAATACGATGACAAGTTTCACTCCTGTCTCGTATGCATAATCCACTCCCTTCTTCGATACGCCGTACCCCTCGTTGTAGCGGTCGGGGATATAGTAATCGATGTTCGAATAGAACTGTTGAAGGAATTTATAAACCAACGCAACGGCGGTTGTGCCGTCCACGTCATAATCTCCATACACCATAATGCGCTCTTTCCGTCCCATGGCTTTGTTGAGACGCTCCACGGCTATGCTCATGTCTTTCATGAGGAACGGGTCGTGCAGTTCGTTCAGTTGCGGGCGGAAGAAACGCTTGGCTTCGGCGGCGGAAGTGATGCCCCGCTCCAGCAACAAGCGGCATAGGATAGGGCTGATTCCTATCTCTTTAGCCAAAGCTTTAGCTGCTTCCCGTTCTTCTTGTGTAGGAGGTTGATAGTTCCATTTGTAGTTCATTTATATATTTTTTTCTTTCTTTTTCTAAGCCAATACAGCAGGGCGATTCAAGCGTTTTGAAAAGTGCCCAGCTATTCAACTTGTAAAGTTAGGAAAAAAGAAAGAAAAAATCGCCTGATTCCCGAATTATTTTCAAGAACCAAGCGATTTATTATTTTTTTTGATAAACGCAGAGACGCAAAAGCGCAGAGAATCTATTTTAGAGAAGGCAAAGGACACGGAGCCTGATCTCACTCTCTGTGCTCTTTGCTCTCTCTAAATAAAGACTTTGCGCTTTTGCGTCTCTGCGTTTGTAAACAAAATTACAATCCTAACTTTTTGGCGATATCTGCCGGGATGGCTTTCTTATTCACCAAGATGTTCAAGGTTTTATATGCCGCGAAAGCTTTTGATGCATACCAAATGCCTTTGTACTTGCCTTCGGTGCCCCATGAGTTTTTCACCATGAAGTACTCTTTGCCGTTTTGGTCTTTGGCGATACCGTAAATCAGCATGCCATGGTCATCGGTGGTTTCCCAGTTATCAAATGCGATTTGGCGCATTTCTTGGGTCACGGTGATTTCCGGAAGCGGTTTCGAAGTCAGTTCCTTGCGCTTGTCGGCTTGGCTTAATCCTAACCAATGTGCCATATCCGAACCGGTCAACTCGGCACCTTTCTCTGAATCAGGATATACGGCAACTCCGTCACGAGTGAATCCTTGTTCGCTTACATCGGCTCCCCATGCGAAAGTGTAACCGGTGTTGATAGCATTCTCCATTACCGCCATAAGTTCATCAATAGGCAGGTTGTATGAAAGCGCATTGCGCCAGTTGTCTTGCACTTCGATGCTGAACTGGGTATAGAACGGATGGTGTGTGAACGAAGTCAATGATACATAATCGTCCATGTTCAAGCCCAAAGCTTCATCGGCAAAAGTGCGCGGGGTATACGTTTTTCCCTTGTAAGTGAATTGTTCCGGACATTCGCCTAAGTAAGTATCGTAAATGGCACGTACCCCGTTCTTCCATACCGGAGTCAGCTTGGTCAACTTGCCTTTAGCGATAGCGTTTACGTATCCTTCGGCTACGGCATCCAGTTCGTTATGCACCGGAAGCTCTTCACCATACATGATACCCGGCATGGCTTCTTGCGGCACCATTCCATAATTTTCATAACAATATACGATATCCTCGAAACTTCCTCCGGGAGCGAATGAAGCGTCACCGTGATAACGCACATAGTTCACCGCACGGTCTTGCATGGTATGGTGTACGACGAACATTTCAGACAGGTCGAATTCCCCTTTTCCGGCACGAAGCAATTCTGCTTCCAAGAAGCCAAGGGTAGAGAACGCCCAACAGGTGCTCGAACGGTTCTGGTCTTTGACAGAGGTAATCGGGTTTTCTTTCACGGTAGTAAAGACAAATCCTTCTTCTGAAGCTTTGTCCTTTTTCGGGCTTTTTGCGGAAACATTTCCGAAACAAACGCCCAAAGCCAAGATAGCAATAAATTTGTTCATGTCGTTTAAATTAATAGTTAATAATGAATAGTTAATAACGAAGAGTACTATTCACTATTAACTGTTCATTATTAATTATTCATTATATTTTCCACTTCTTCTATGGTAATCGGGATATGTTTTTCGCCGGTAAAGCGAGAACCGCCGGGGATAATCAAGATGTCGTCTTCCAGACGGATGCCTCCGAAATCCTTGTATTTATCTATGGCATCGAAATCCAAGAAATCGGTGTGCATCTTCTCTGCACGCCATTTGTCTATCAGGTCGGGGATGAAATAACAACCCGGCTCATCGGTAATGATAAATCCTTCTTGCAGGCGGCGTCCCATACGTAGGGAAGCCAAGCCGAACTGGTCGGACGGACGGACTTCATCATCATAGCCCACGTAGCATTGTCCCAGATCTTCCATATCGTGTACATCAATGCCCATCATGTGTCCCAGTCCGTGAGGCATGAACATGGCGTGTGCTCCGGCTTCTACGGCATCATCCACATTGCCTTTCATTAAGCCCAAGTCTTTCAACCCTTGTGCTAACACTTTGCAAGTTTCAATATGGACTGATTTATAAGTCACTCCGGGACGTGCCAATTCCAAAGCACGGTCGTGACATGCCAATACGATGTTATACACATCACGCTGGCGGCTGGTGAACTTGCCTCCTACAGGGACGGTACGTGTATGGTCCGAGCAATAATTGGTCACGCTTTCCGCTCCCGCATCGGTCAGCATCAGTCTTCCGGCTTGCAGGATTTGACTATGGTCATGATTGTGCAAGGTCTGCCCGTTCTGGCTTAAAATGGTGGCAAACGATACCATATTTCCATACGATGCCGCAATGCCGTCCAATACACCGGCTATGTACCGTTCGCTTACGCCCGGTTTGCAAAGGCGCATAGCTGCCGTATGCATTTCATATCCGATGTTGCATGCCTTGTCTATTTCCGCTATTTCACACGGCTCTTTTACCGAGCGCAGGCTTACCACCGCCTTAATCAACTCCAATGAGCTGTGTTCCTTGACAAGCGAAGCACGGATGCCGGTCAGGTCTTCCAATAACATCATATTATCGTAGCGGTAAGGAGGAAGGAAATGAATTTTACGGCGTTGCGAGATAGCCTTGCCTACCATTTCTTTTAATTTAGCAAAAGGAAAGCTTTTCTTCACTCCCACTTGTGCAGCCAGCTCTTTTACACTGGGTTGCGGACCCATCCAGATGATATCATCCATGGTCACATCATCCCCAAAGAAATAATCTTCACCGGCATCTACGTCGAGGATACCAGCAAAGCCCGGATGCGCATGTCCGAAAAAATACAAAAACGAACTGTCCTGACGGAACTTGTACGTATTGTCCGGATAATTGGCTGGGGCTTCATTATTGCCCAATATCAGGATAATGCCATTGCTGACTTTATCCCGCAACGCCTTGCGGCGGTTGCTATATACAGATGAATCGAACATATTTGTTAAAGTTTTAGTAACACCTTTGTATTAAGTGTTGCAAAAGTAGGAAAATTAAATGAGAAGTGTACGCTTCTATTCATAAAAAATGTATCTTTGTTAGGCACTTATCAATTTTAAAAACATCACAAAATGAAACAGACTGGATTAGTATTGGAAGGCGGAGGCATGAGAGGGGTGTTTACCTGCGGCGTACTCGATTATTTTATGGAGAAAGGCATCGAATTCCCATACGCCATCGGTGTCTCGGCAGGAGCATGCAACGGGCTTTCGTACATGTCGCACCAGCAAGGAAGAGCAAAGTTCAGCAACATCGACATGCTGGCGAAATATCATTACATCGGATTGAAATACTTATGGTTCCAGCGTAGCATCCTCGACCAGCATTTGCTTTATAAAGAGTTTCCTGAAAAGATATTGCCTTATGATTATGATGCGTATTTCCGCAATCCGGCACGTTTTGAGATGGTTACTACAAATTGTGTGACCGGACGCGCTTGTTATTTGGAAGAAAAGCACGATAAAGAACGCTTATTGGCAATAGTAAAAGCTTCGAGCAGCTTGCCCTACGTGTGCCCCATTACATGGGTAGACGGACGCCCCATGCTGGACGGGGGAATAGTCGATTCGATTCCTGTGCAACGGGCTATCAGTCAAGGATATGAGAAGAATGTGGTGGTGCTCACCCGCAACCGTGGATACCGCAAATCGGAGAAAGACATCCGTGTGCCCCGCATCGTATATACCCGTTATCCCCGTTTGCGTGTCGTGCTAAGCAATCGTTGCCGGGCATACAATGAGCAATTGGCTATGGTGGAGCGATTAGAAGATGAGGGGCGTATCATCGCTATCCGTCCCGAAGCTCCTGTTCAGGTGAGCCGGATAGAAAAAGACATCAAGAAGCTTACGGCACTCTATGAAGAGGGTTGGAGGTGTGCGGAGAAAGTGATTTTACGAAGCAGGCTTCATTGACCATCGAAGCCGTATGCATCGGGCAACGAAGCAGGCTTCGTTGCCCGATGAAGCTATATGTATCTTTTGTGGTATTGACAATGCTTATTTCGCGAAGCTTACGGCGCGTGTCTCACGGATAACCGTAATCTTCACTTGTCCCGGATAAGTCATTTCGTCTTGAATCTTCTTGGCTATCTCGGCAGACAAGCTTTCGGTTTGTTTGTCGTCTATCTTATCAGCGCCTACGATAACACGGAGTTCACGCCCTGCCTGGATAGCATAAGTCTTGGTGACACCCGGATAAGACATGGCAAGTTGTTCCAAATCGTTCAAACGCTTGATGTAGGCTTCCACGATTTCGCGGCGTGCCCCCGGACGTGCTCCCGAAATAGCATCACACACTTGTACGATAGGTGCCAAAAGGCTGGTCATTTCTATTTCATCATGGTGGGCACCAATGGCATTGCAGATATCAGGCTTTTCCTTGTATTTCTCTGCCAGTTTCATACCCAATAATGCGTGAGGCAGTTCGGGTTCTTCATCGGGCACTTTTCCTATATCGTGAAGCAAGCCGGCACGTTTGGCTTTTTTGGGGTTCAATCCCAATTCGGAAGCCATAACGGCACAGAGGTTAGCGGTTTCACGTGCATGTTGCAACAGGTTCTGACCGTAAGACGAACGGTATTTCATCTTTCCGATAATGCGGATAAGTTCGGGATGCAAGCCGTGGATGCCGAGGTCGATAGTGGTGCGTTTTCCTGTTTCGATGATTTCGTCTTCCACTTGTTTCTTCACTTTTGCCACCACTTCTTCGATACGTGCCGGGTGGATACGTCCGTCGGTTACCAGCTGGTGGAGTGCCAAACGGGCTATTTCACGGCGTACAGGGTCGAATGCCGAGAGGACGATGGCTTCTGGAGTATCGTCTACAACGATTTCCACTCCTGTAGCTGCTTCGAGGGCACGGATGTTTCTTCCTTCACGCCCGATGATGCGTCCTTTGATTTCATCCGATTCGATGTGGAATACCGTTACAGAGTTCTCGATAGCGGTTTCTGTAGCTACCCGTTGGATAGTCTGTATCACGATGCGTTTGGCTTCGCGGTTGGCGGACATCTTGGCGTCATCCATGATGTCGTTGATGTAGGATTGCGCTTCGGTCTTGGCTTCTTCCTTCAGCGATTCTACGAGACGTTCTTTGGCTTCTTCAGCCGAAAGTCCAGACAAAGCTTCCAGTTTCTTGCGTTCTTGCGATTGGAGGTTATCCAGTTCTTCTTTCTTCTTGTCGATAACTACCAATTGGGCATCGAGGTTTTCGCGGATAGCTTCGGTTTCGTTATGCTTGCGCTGCAATTCTTCGTGCTTTTGGTTCAGCACCATTTCGCGTTGCTTCAGCTTGTTCTCTACTTGCTGGATTTTTTGGTTGCGTGCGGCGACTTCTTTTTCCAGCTCGGCTTTTTTGTTGAGGAACTTTTCCTTCACCTCAAGCAATTTGTTTTTCTTAATGACTTCTGCTTCGTTTTCCGCCTCTTTTATAATCTTATCGTAGCGCGATTTCAAGCCGTACTTGAAGAAAGCGTACGAAATTGCTCCTCCTATCAGGAAGGCAATGACCGTAAATATTACTGTATTCATTATTACAATTTTAAATTTATATATAAACAAAAAGCGCACAGACTGTTCGCCTCAAGGCTTCCAGTTTGTGCGCAAAATCTTTTCTTTAATCTTTCTAACTAAACTCCGTTTCTTATTCGTCCGTTTGCGGGTGGATGCAGTTTTCCACGTCTTCCGTCAACTGGCGGATTTTTTCTGTATACGGCAGCGTGTCATTCCGGTCTTTCATCGAGATGTTCTCGAACGACAATTCCAGGGCTGCCATTGCCCAATGTTTTGCCGCGCTGAAGCTCGGGTACATACTCCGGTACTTGTTTAGTTTATAGTCAATCTGTTTGGCTGCATCACGGTAGAGTTGTTCGTCTTTTCGCAAGATAGTCAACGGATACCGTTCATTGTCAATCAGCAGATGTATTTTAAATTTGTCGTCTTCCATGACTCGTTCACCTTTTGGTTATTCATTCAGCAAAGCGATACATTTGTCGACTTCACGCACAAGATCCCCCAATCGTTTCTTCGTATCTCTGAGTTCATTGTCATTGATACTGATGATGCGGGCTGTTTTCAGGTTGGCATACTTTGACTCCAATTCTTTCCGGCTTTCTTCCATGCGTGCGATTTCGGCTTCTTTTTTTACAAGAAGCTGGCGGAGCGTTGCGATTTCCTTTTTCTGTTCTTCGAATAGGTAAATCAGATTCCGCAATTTGCCTTCGAACGTATTCAATAGCCTTTTGTCTTCTTCCGTCATTTTCACCAAATTCTACACAAATATAGTGGATTGGATATAAATACAAAAATTTTTGCCCTTTTATTTTTGAAAAAGTTCAGAATCGGACGTTTTTAGCATAAAAAAACAGGCTGCAACCGTTATCAGTTACAGCCTGCTATAGAGTCAGCACGGGAAGAGAGGCTCGAACTCCCGACACTCGGTTTTGGAGACCGATGCTCTACCAACTGAGCTATTCCCGTGTTTGCGGGTGCAAAGGTACGATATTTTTTGATTCTTCCAAATCCTTTTGCCGTTTTTTATGCGTAATCGTTATAAAAGTCCGATTTCTTCGAACATTATCCGGTAGGTTTCGGCTTTTTTCTCCAATTTGAGCGGATAAGCGCGGCTGGAAGAAGGCATCCGGTAGAGGTGAAGCCGGCGGTCTTCGTATTCGAATCCGCTTTTGCTTCCTACGGACGGTTTTTCGATGTGCATTTGCGTACAAATCGTATCGGTGGCTTTTTCTCCGGTAGTGGTTATTGCCCGGCATACGGGGAGTTGCTTCAAAAGCAAACCGATGTCGGTAGGCTCCACAATTTCCAAAAACTTGTCTGAAGCATTGTTTTGCAGGCGTTTCACTACACATGCCGTGTCGTAGAGCGCAATCCCTTTTTCTTTCAGGAACTCGATGATGCGCTCTTTGTCGAATGCTTTTTTGTCTGGTACGACAAAATAGTCTTTTTGGTTGAAAAAGACCAGCCCGAAGATGCGCCACATGTCGTTGCTCCAGTTCGGATAAAAGAAATCCATGCTCCAGCGTTTCTTTTGGGGCGGGAAACTTCCCAGCATCAGCAAGATAGCGTTGCCGGGAAGAAAGGGTTCCAGCGGGTGGTTTTCTGTTAAACCGCTCATTGTTCTTTGGGTTTCGGCTCTTTCTTGGCTAATACGACGACGTTGTAGACGTATTCCACCATCCAGCTTTCGCTATATCCTAACGCGTGTTGGTATTGGCGGATGTTGAGGCAGGTCTTGCGCACACTGTCGTCTTTCCATGTTGTCTTGGTCAGGATGTCGTGCACGGTTTTTTCGGTCATGCCGCGCAATGCTTTATTGAAAATGCGTGGCATACGGAATTTCCATTGCATCAAGTTGCCCACTACCATCATCAGGTCTTGGCTGAAGCCTTGGAACATGAACAAGTAGTTTTGGATGGCGTTCACGTTTTTGCAGTGTTTCTTGATAGAAGCGTCTATTTCTTTGAAAAAGAATTCATTGATGCCATAGATGTCGGTCAGCATCTTCTTGCACCGTGAACGTTCCGCTACTCCCAACTTGTTGTTTTGGGTCGGGATTTTCAGGGTACGCTTGAATACCGCCATGTCGGGCAGGGCATTGATGTTGCTGATGCCTAACTGGGCTGCCATAACCGCCTGGTAATAAACCCGTATCAAGGTCATGAAGTCTTCCATTCCTCCTACGCGTGCGGATTCTTCTTCTGTTGTTTTCTTCTTGAAAAGTTTTGCGAATATACTCATAGTCTCTTGTTTTTTATATAAAATAAATGAACGGGGCAAAGGTATGAAAAAAACTTGATACTGTGGGCATTCGGAAAAATTAATTTCCTTTGTGTCTTTCCTGTGCCTTTTTGTGGTGAATCATTTAGTCGATGTGTTCTTTCAGCCGGAAATAAAAAGTATGGTCATGAAATACTTCCTCTACCAAACCGAAGCGGATGAAGTCGGCAAGGAGGCTGGTGATTTGTTTCCGCTTCATGCGGCTGAGCCGTTGGCATTGGTTGAGGGTAATCGGCTGGTGTTGTTCCAATAATTTCAATACTTCTTGTTCGTGCGGGGTATAAGTCACGACGATTTTTTCTTCGGTGCGGTTGTGTCGCCAGATATTCAAGTGGATAGGGCTTGCCAGGATGTTTTCGTCCTTGATGCGGACGTATGCCCATTTGCGTTCTTCGGTATCAAGGGCATAGACCGGTTTCTGCGGGCTTTCGTCTATCACGGCTTCCAATACGTCTTTTCCCTCTACCTTATATATATAGGTATGTATATCGACGGGAGGTTGGCAATAACGCTGGGCAGCGGCTTCTATCATGTAGATTTCTTCTTCCGAGCGCACGCCCGCTATCTTGCCATTGTCTTTTACACCCACTAACAGGCGTCCTCCTTCGGTGTTGGCAAAGGCGGAGATGCTTTTGGCTATCTTCCGTGCATCGGATATTTCGAACTTGAAGTCTTGATGTACGTGTTCGCCTTCGCTGATGAGCCGGTGGATGTAGTCGGAATGTGTCATTGGGTTGTGGATGTGTAATTAATTAAACGCAAAGGCACAAAAACGCGGAGATTTATTTTTTTAGAGGAGGCAAAGGGCACAGAGGTGATTTTTCTTTCTGCGTACTTTGCTCTCTCAAATAAAGGCTTTGCGCTTTTGCGTCTCTGCGTTTGGTAATAAAAATCAGTCGTTGTGTTTGTGCGTCATGATGTCGAGCACCATTTTGTCGGTTTCGTTCATGCCTTCTGCGCCGATGCGGGTCAGGTTGCGGATGCTCCGGTTTACGTTTTCCTCGATGATGCCTTCTACCGGAGTAACGCATTTTTCGTCCATTGCCATAATGGCGGACATCACCGCTGTAGATACGCCGCTGGTCACTTTCAGCGAGCAACTGGGCTTGGCACCGTCGCAAATCATACCGGTCAGGGTGGCAATCATGTTCTGTACGGCATACATTACCTGTGCGTATTTGCCTCCCATTAGATATGTGATGCCGCAACAGCTTCCGGTAGCGGCTACTACACATCCGCACAGAGCCGAAAGCTTGCCTAAACTCTGTTTGATGTAAATAGCGGTGAGGTGGCTCAGCGTAAGGGCACGTATCAGTTCTTCTTCCGATTTGTGATTGTCTTCGGCATAGATTACTACAGGCATGGTGGCTGCGATGCCCTGGTTTCCGCTTCCCGAGTTGCTCATTACCGGAATCATGGCGCCTGCCATACGGGCATCACATGCGGCAGAGGTGTACGAAAGAATATGGGTGAAGGTATTGTTACCCATGATTTGCTGTTCGTTGTGGTTTTCTTTCAGCATACGTCCCAATCCGTGTCCGTAGCAGCCTTTCAAGGCTTGTTCTGCAGCGTTTTTGTTCAAATGTTTGGCTTCGAGGATGAAGCGGATTTCGTCAATAGGGGCAGTGGTAGCAAAGTCGTACACCTTGCGCAGGGTCAGTTCCACGCTTTCCTCTTCTTGTTCCGAAGTGCCTTTGCTCCGTTTGTCGAGCGAAACTTCCCCGTTGCGGCAGAGGTAGACAAAGTGGGTATGTCCTCCGCTGATGATAGCGGTCGCCACGTCGTTTCCGCTTGTGCAGGTCACTTCGATGTAAAGTTTCTCTTCGATGTCGTCTTTCAGTGCAATGTTGATGCAATTGGGTTCGGCTATCATCTGTTTGCCTTCTTCTACCGCTTCGGGTGTGCAGTCTTTCAGCACTTCCAGTTGGTATTCCGATTTTCCGATGAGTGCGCCGAGGGCAATGGCGATAGGCAGCCCTATCATGCCTGTGCCCGGAATGCCTACGCCCATGGCATTCTTCAGGATGTTCGCACTCAGGTAGACGTTGATGTGTTCGGGCTTGCAGCCCAAGGTTTCGGCTGCTTTTGCTGTACAGAGTGCTACGGCTATCGGTTCGGTACAGCCGATTGCCGGAACCACTTCTTTCTTCATCAGAGCGATGATTTGCTCTCTTTCCGCTTGTGGGATGATGCTTTCCATATTTTCTTGCTGTTATAGTTTTTAGTAAATTGCGGTGCAAAAATACATCTTTATTTGATATTATCACTCTTATATAGACGGGAAAAGCGGGTGATAAGGTGACATAAAAACGCAGATTAACGCAGATTTACGCGGAAAATAATAAAAATCTGCGTTAATCTGCGTTGAAAAAGGAAGCATTATTCGCCGAACCGTTCGATGACTTCCATACACATACGTCCGTTGTGGTAGGGGCATTTCCAGAAGCCGGCTTTGTCGTCCTTGCGGTTGACGGTGCCGTCGGGCAGGATGCTCCAGTGCCATTCGCCTTGCTCGTGGTCGATTAGTTTCGCTTTGATGAATTCCCAGCAGCGGACGGCGATGTCAAGGGCGGACTCGTCTCCGAAGTGTTGGTAAAGGTTGATGTGCCCCACCACGTTCTCGGCTTGTACCCACCAGTGCAGTTCGCGGTCAATCTTCTGTTTGTCGAGGAAGTTCTCGTATATCATGCTGCCGTCGGGATTCAGTCCTTCGTCGGCGGCTTGGGCAATGCGGACGATGAGCGGTTCGATTCGTTTCAGAACCGTTTCGTCGCCCAAGACCAATGCCGCTTCGTGGATGAGCCACGAGGCTTCGATGTCGTGCCCGTAGGAATAGATGCGGTATTTGTTCGTCCAGTCTTCCTCGAAGAAGAGGTTGAGGTGTCCCGTCTGCGGGTCGAGGATGCGGGTGATGAACACGTCGATGAGATTCCTCAGCTGGCGTTCCAGCCGTTCGTCTTTCCATACGCGGTAGAGGTTGGTGTAAGGTTCGAGGATGTGCAGGTGGGTGTTCATCGTCTTTTTCTCGTTCTCGTCCTTGTCGCTCAGGCGCATATCTTCGATGGGCTGCCAGTCGCGGGTCAAGGCTTCGAGATAGCCGTTCTGCACGGGGTCGAAACTATGCTGTTCGATGACCTCGAAAAGCCGCTGGGCATATTCCAAGGCTTCGGCATCGCCTGTGGCACGGGCATATTCGCTCAGACCGTAAATGGCGAAACCGATAGCGTAAATCTGTTTCTTCGTGTCGAGCGGATTGCCTTTGTAGTCGAGTTCCCAATAGATGCCGCCGTATTCGGGGTCGTAGAAGCGGTCGATCAGATACCGTTTGGCGCGGGTGGCGGTCTTCAGGTATTCGGGTTTCTTCAGCAGGCGGTAGGCAGCCGAGAAGGTCCACAGGATGCGGGCGTTCAGTATCGCGCCTTTCGAGGCTTCGGGGCGTAGTTCGTCGTTGCCGGTGATTTCGCCGTAGAAGCCGCCTTGTTCGTTGTCTTCCATTTTGTTCATCCAAAACGGAAGGATATTGTTTTCAAGCTCGGAGCGCATTTCGTTCCGAAGCTGGTTGATTCGTTGATTCATAGTGTATGGTTTTGTTTACCACAGAGGACACAGAGTAGCACAGAGGAAATAAGAAACTGTTTTGAATTAGTCAAAGAAAAATGTTACGAACATTATAAGTAAAATTCCAAATGCTTTCAAAACATGAAACACCTGGGTTATGTTGCCGATGCAGACGGCATCCTTTTATGGTTTCCGTCCCAAAACCGTACGTTCTCCGTCCCAAAACCGTATGTTTTTGGTTCGGAAACCGTACGGTTTTGGGACGGAGAACGTAAAAAGGAGACTACCTGAAACAGATTCTATACCTTTCAACAATACATTGGCTCATAGCTTGCTTAACAAACTATCGAGTTAAATCAAAACAGTTTCTAAAATAAAGACATTGCGTTTTTGTGTCTCTGCGTTCGATAAAAGAACAGCTTAAATCAGGATACGTTTCTTCTTATAGTTGGCACGGAAGTCTTTTGGCGATACCATTTTCTTCTTCTTGAAGATGCGGTTGAAGTTTGAAAGGTTATTGAAGCCCGATTCGTAGCAGATTTCGGCAATGCTCATGGTGGTGTCTACCAACATGCGCAGGGCATAGCCTAAACGGATATCGGTGATGTAGTCTTGCAGGGTCTTGCCCGTGCGGAGCTTGAAGAAACGGCTGAACGATACTTCCGTCATGCCCACCATATCCGCTAATTGCCCCAACCGGATTTCTTCTTTGTAATGTTTATTGATGTAATCCTGCACTTTCTGTACCCTCCGGCTATCAGAGTGTTGCTCGATTTTGGCGAATGAGGAACTGGAGAGCACGCGGGCTTCATCGGTGAACATTGATAGTTCATATAATAAGGTAAGGAAGCTGGTTACGGCATAAAAGCCTTTCGTATCGGACAGCTTGTCGAGGATGGAATAGACTTTCATAATGGCGGAAACCGGGAAACACAAGCCGTTTTGCGCTTTGTCGAACATCTTGGACACGCGGGCAAACTGGTTGGTGGCAAGCAGGGTTTTCATAAACTGAGGCGAGAACTGGATGGTGATTTCGCGTACATCCTTGCTTGTGCAATCGTGTTGCTCCCACACGTGTTCCAAGTCGGGACTGGTGATAAGCACTAAATCATAGTCGCCGATTACTTCCGCTGAGTCTCCCACGATGCGTTGTACGCCGGGTGCATTGATGACAAAGTTCAGTTCGAACTCTTTGTGGCAATGCATCGGGTAGGTAAATTCGCTTTTCCTCCGGTCTGCGATGTAGAAGCAATCTTTCTCCGAAAGGGGAGTGATTTCGCGGATAACGTTCTTTTCTTGTACTATCATGGTATTTGGTTTTAAGGTTCACCACAGATTACACAGATTTAACCAATTAAGAGTAAATAAAGAATAACGATATGCAGTTGCTTATTAACTATTAATTGTTCATTATTAATTAGTTAAATCTGTGTAATCTGTGGTGAATGATATATTCATTTCTTGGTATAGTCCGATTGGTTTTCTACGCCTTTTATATCCCGTTGGGTGACGGT
>ENA-OXEE01000019-OXEE01000019.1-human-gut-metagenome-genome-assembly--contig:-NODE-19-length-104374-cov-33.4433_pt1 | contig 104374 bp, 93 predicted proteins | sample MGYA00249824_ERZ652242 | MGnify/ENA primary metagenome ERZ652242 (study PRJEB26925, sample SAMN05826943) | human gut metagenome | biome: ENVO:2100002; feature: ENVO:00000062; material: ENVO:00002003... | reverse complement strand
TATGTTTCTGCTTTTTTTATACATTTGCCACAAATTAAAGGGAATACATTAATATTATGCAAAATAATCTTGTAATAGTCGAATCTCCGGCAAAGGCAAAAACTATTGAAAAGTTTTTAGGCGAAGGCTATAAAGTGCTTTCGAGCTACGGGCATATACGCGACTTGAAAAAATCTGATCTCAGCGTAGATATTAAAAACCATTTTGAACCGCTTTACGAAATACCGGCGGACAAAGAAGCGATTGTGAAAAAACTGAAGGCTGAAGCAGATAAAGCGGATATGGTTTGGTTGGCTTCCGATGAAGACCGTGAGGGAGAAGCTATATCATGGCATTTGTATGAAGTTCTCGGACTGACTCCGGAGAAAACCAAACGTATTGTATTCCACGAAATTACTCCGAATGCGATCAAATATGCGATCAAGCATCCGCGCGAAATAAACATTGATTTGGTTAATGCGCAGCAGGCGCGGCGCGTGCTCGACCGTATCGTGGGGTTTGAATTGTCGCCCGTGTTGTGGAGAAAAATCAAACCGGCTTTATCTGCCGGACGTGTGCAGTCGGTTGCCGTACGTTTAATCGTAGAGCGAGAGCGAGAGGTACATGCTTTTGTCAGCGAACCGTCATACCGCGTAACGGCTGTATTTACCAATGCAGAAGGGGCTGAAATAAAAACGGAATTAAATCAGCGTTTTAAGACTAAAGAAGAAGCGCAACAGTTTCTTGACAGTTGTAAAAATGCTCAATTTACGATAGAAGATATTGTTACCCGACCGATAAAGAAATCTCCGGCACCGCCGTTTACCACCTCTACCCTCCAGCAAGAGGCTGCGCGTAAATTGGGATTTACGGTGGCACAAACCATGTCTATTGCCCAGCGTTTGTACGAAAACGGATTGATTACGTACATGCGTACCGACTCTGTAAATCTTTCAGAGCTGGCGTTAGACTCCAGCCGCACGACCATACTGGAGCTGATGGGAGAGAAATATGTACACACCCGGCAGTTTGCTACGAAGACCAAAGGGGCACAGGAAGCTCACGAGGCAATCCGACCCACTTATATGTCGAACGAAACCATCGAAGGCACATGGCAGGAAGTGTATCTATATAATTTGATATGGAAGCGTACGTTGGCTTCACAAATGTCGGATGCCGAGTTGGAAAAAACAACGGCTACGATTTCTATCAGCGGACAGACAAACAAATTTACGGCTACGGGTGAAATCGTTATCTTCGACGGTTTCTTGCGTGTATATAAAGAATCGTACGATGAAGACAGTGAACAGGAGGACGAAAGCCGTCTGCTTCCTCATATAGAAATAGGAGAAATGCTGACACGGAAAGACATTACGGCTACTCAGCGTTTTTCTCAGCCGCCCTCACGCTATACCGAGGCCAGCTTGGTTCGCAAGTTAGAGGAATTAGGCATCGGGCGTCCGTCTACTTACGCGCCCACCATTTCTACGATACAAAACCGCGATTATGTAGTAAAAGGAAGCCGCGAGGGAGTGCAGCGTTCTTACGAGGTACTGCAACTCACCGACGACAATATAACGGAAACAACACGTACCGAGGTTACCGGAAGCGAAAAGAACAAACTGATGCCTACCGATGTGGGTATCGTAGTCAACGACTTTCTGATGGAATACTTCCCGATGATTATGGATTATAATTTCACGGCGAAAGTAGAGAAAGAGTTCGATGAAGTTGCCGAAGGTGAATGTACTTGGACCAACATGATGGAACATTTCTATGATGATTTCCATCCGCTGGTTACTGATACGAAAGAAGCAAATACCAGTAAGGCGAAAGGCGAACGCATTTTAGGGACAGACCCTGTAAGCGGGCGACAAGTGTCGGTTAAGATCGGACGTTTCGGACCCGTGGTTCAGGTAGGAGCTGTGGGAGAAGATGAAAAACCGCGTTTTGCTCCGCTGAGAAAAGAATTTTCGATGGAGACCATTACGCTGGAAGAGGCGCTCGACTTGTTTAAACTTCCGCGTACATTGGGTGAATGGGAAGGAAAACCCATCAGCGTAGGTATCGGCAAGTTTGGACCGTACATCCGTTACGACAATAAATTTGCTTCCATCCCGAAAGATGTTGACCCGATGAGCGTTACATTGGAAGAGGCTCAAGAACTGATTCAGAAGAAAATCGAGATGGATGCCAAAAAGGTAATCCATGAATTTGCAGATTATCCTGACCTGAAGGTATTGAACGGACGTTTCGGCCCTTATATCAGTTATCAAAAAGCTAATTACAAGATACCGGCCGAATTCGATGCCAACAACTTGGATGCGGAGGCTTGCCTGAAGTTAATCGAACTGCAAAAAAGCAAAGAAGAAATCCGTAAACCCAAAGCTGTGGCAAAAGCGACGAAGGCAACAAAGAAGAAAAAATGAAACGTATCTTTTTAATCGGTTATATGGGTTCGGGCAAAACTACGTTGGGAAAAGCATACGCCCGCGAGAACGAATTGGCTTTCATCGATTTGGATTGGTACATTGAAGAACGTATGCATCAATCTATCAGTGATTTGTTCGCCAAACAAGGTGAAGCCGGTTTCCGGGAATTGGAACGGAAAATGCTTCACGAAGCAGGTGAATTTGAGGATACGGTGATAGCTTGCGGAGGAGGAACTCCTTGTTTTTTCGATAACATGGAGTATATGAATGCTGCCGGCGACACGGTGTTCTTGGATGTGCATCCCGATGTATTGTTCCGCCGACTGAAGGTCGCAAAAGCCAAACGCCCGCTGTTGGCAAACAAAACCGACGAAGAACTGATGGATACAATTATTTCTACTTTGAAAAGACGTTTGCCTTTTTATGAACAGGCGCACTTTCGCTTTAACGGCGAGAAATTGGAAAATCGGGAGCAGATAAGCGAATCTGTCCGCCGACTGAAAGAGTTGTTATCGTAAATCCAAATATTAATTTGAATTTTTATGTTGTGAAATGAGAAAATGGCGTATTGAAGATTCTGAAGAACTCTACAACATTACGGGGTGGGGTGTTTCGTACTTTGGTATTAATGACAAAGGTCATGTAGTAGTAACTCCGCGTAAAGACGGCGTAGCTGTCGACCTGAAAGAACTGGTCGATGAACTGCAATTAAGAGACGTGACAGCTCCTATGCTGGTACGTTTCCCGGACATTTTGGACAATCGAATCGAAAAAATATCGAACTGTTTTGATTTGGCTGCCAAAGAATATGGCTATGGAGGCGAAAACTTTATCATTTATCCGATTAAGGTGAACCAAATGCAGCCCGTAGTAGAAGAGATAATCAGCCACGGAAAAAAATTTAATCTGGGACTGGAAGCAGGGTCGAAACCGGAACTTCATGCAGTCATAGCGATTAATACCGACTCTGATTCGCTGATTATCTGCAACGGATATAAGGATGAAAGTTACATTGAGCTTGCTTTACTGGCTCAGAAGATGGGAAAGCGTATTTTCCTTGTGGTAGAAAAGCTGAACGAACTCCGTCTGATTGCCAAGATGGCAAAACAGTTGAATGTCCGCCCCAATATCGGTATCCGTATCAAGCTGGCTTCATCGGGCAGCGGAAAATGGGAAGAGAGCGGTGGAGACGCAAGCAAGTTCGGACTGACATCGAGTGAACTGCTCGAAGCGCTCGATTTCTTGGAAAAGAAAGAAATGCGGGATTGCTTGAAGTTGATTCATTTCCATATCGGCAGTCAGGTAACCAAAATACGTCGCATCAAAACGGCTTTGCGCGAGGCATCTCAATTTTACGTGCAACTTTATCAGTTGGGCTTCCCTGTTGAGTTTGTCGACATTGGCGGAGGTTTGGGTGTGGATTATGACGGTACACGCTCGTCGTACAGCGAAAGCAGCGTAAACTATTCCATCCAAGAATATGTCAACGACTCCATCTCTATCATGGTAGACGCAAGCAACAAGAATAACATTCCGCATCCGAATATTATTACTGAAAGCGGACGTTCGCTTACGGCACACCACTCGGTACTGATATTCGAGGTGCTTGAAACGGCTTCCCTGCCTGAGATGGACGAGGACTTTGAAGTGAGTCCGGATGCCCACGAATTGGTACAGGAGCTTTATCAAATCTGGGACAACCTGAACCAAAGCCGTATGCTGGAAGCATGGCATGACGCACAGCAGATTCGCGAAGAGTCGTTGGATTTGTTCAGCCACGGAATTGTAGACCTCAAGACACGTGCTCAAATCGAACGGATGTATTGGTCGGTTACGCGGGAAATCAATCAGATTGCATCCGGATTAAAACATGCACCCGATGAGTTCCGTAATTTAGACAAGCTGTTAGCTGACAAATATTTCTGTAATTTCTCGCTCTTCCAGTCGCTGCCGGATTCATGGGCTATCGACCAAATATTCCCCATTATGCCGATACAGCGTTTAGACGAGCGTCCCGACCGTACAGCCACCTTGCAGGATATAACTTGCGACTCGGACGGAAAGATTGCAAACTTCGTTTCTACACGGAACGTGTCTCACGACCTTCCGGTACATACCATTAAGGCAAAAGAGTCTTACTATATCGGCGTATTCCTTGTTGGGGCTTATCAGGAAATATTAGGAGATATGCACAACCTGTTTGGCGATACCAATGCCGTTCACGTCAGCGTAAACGAAAAAGGCTATACCATCGATCAAGTCATCGACGGAGAAACAGTTGCCGAGGTATTGGATTACGTACAATATAATCCCAAGAAGTTAGTGCGCACACTGGAAACATGGGTTACGAAGTCGGTGAAAGAAGGCAAAATCTCTTTGGAAGAAGGAAAAGAGTTCTTGGCCAATTACCGTTCGGGACTTTACGGATATACTTATTTGGAATAATCTGCTAATGTAAAGCACATGGAGAAACTGACTATAATAAAAGTAGGCGGAAAAATAGTGGAAGAAGCAGATACGCTTAACCAACTGTTAGACAACTTTTCCGCTCTGCCGGGTTACAAGCTGCTTGTACACGGCGGAGGACGTTCAGCTACCAAGCTGGCTGCCCAATTAGGCATAGAGAGCCAAATGGTAAACGGTCGCCGTATCACCGATGCCGAAACCTTAAAGGTAGTAACGATGGTTTATGGCGGACTGGTCAATAAAAACATCGTTGCCGGATTGCAGGCTAAGGGAGTAAATGCCATCGGACTGACGGGTGCCGACTTAAATGTTATCCGTTCGGTAAAACGCCCGGTAAAGGATGTGGATTATGGTTTTGTGGGAGACGTGGAAGCTGTAAACGGCGAAATGCTTGCTTCGCTGATTCATCAGAACATTGTTCCGGTGATGGCGCCGCTCACTCACGACGGTAAAGGCAATATGCTTAACACCAACGCAGATACCATTGCAGGCGAAACAGCCAAAGCCCTTGCCAAGCTGTTCGATGTTACATTGGTTTATTGCTTCGAAAAGAAAGGCGTATTGCGCGATGCCGATGATGACGACAGCGTAATCCCAGTCATTACCCCCGAACTGTTCCGGCAATACGTAGCAGAGGGTGTGATACAAGGCGGAATGATTCCGAAATTAGAAAACTCTTTTTCTGCCGTCGAAGCAGGCGTCAGCCGGGTTATAATCACCTTAGCTTCAGCCATTAATCAGGATGCAGGTACGGTAATCAAAAAATAATTCAAAAAAAATCGACGGGTGAGTGTAACATTTCTGCTACTCACCCGTCATTATTATAGAAAGCGATGGAAGAAATCAGTTTCCGAAACGATATACTCCCCCTGAAAGATAAACTCTTCAGGCTGGCGCTTCGCATTACGTTAAATCGTGCCGAGGCGGAAGATATTGTACAGGATACGCTGATTAGGGTGTGGAACAAGCGCGACGAATGGCAGACATTGGAATCGGTAGAAGCCTACTGTCTGACCGTAACACGTAATCTCGCCATCGACCGCAGCCAGAGAAAGGAAGCGCAGAATATGGAACTTACTCCCGAAACGCAGGAGTTGACCGACGGCGTTACCCCCGACAGGCAAATGGAGCGGGACGAGCAACTGCACTTGATTCATCGTTTGGTTAACGAACTCCCTGAAAAGCAGCGCACGATATTCCAACTGCGCGATATTGAAGGGAAAAGTTACAAGGAGATTGCCGAAATAATGGGCTTGACGGAAGAGCAAGTGAAAGTAAATCTTTTCCGGGCAAGACAGCGAATTAGATTAAAATATAACGAAATTGATGCGTATGGACTATAAATATATCGAACAACTGATAGAACGGTACTGGGACTGTGAGACCTCGGCAGAGGAGGAACAGATTCTGCGCATGTTCTTCAGCCAGACGGAAATACCGGCCCATCTGCTGCGTTACAAATCTTTGTTTGCCTACCAGAAGAGTGAACAGGAGATAGGATTAGGCAGCGACTTTGACAAGCGCATCTTGGAAGAAATAGAACGGCCCACGGTAAAGGCTCGCCGCCTGACGTTGCAAACACGTTTCATGCCGTTGTTCAAGGCTGCCGCTGTAATCGCATTGATATTCAGTGTAGGCGGAGTGATGAAACATTCGCTCTCAGACGGCAATGGCGCGGGAGTCATTTACGTTCACGACCAGTTTGAACGCCGTTCTACCGATCCGCAGGTAGCATACGAAGGCGATTCGGTAAAGTCGCCGTTGGAAAAGGTTACCGAACAACCTCCCGTAGTGGGAAGAAACCATAAACAATGAACATTTTCATTTGCTTTTATATATAGTTAGTACTTTCTTAAAACAAACACACGAAGCTGCGAAGTTTCAATTCTCTCAAATTAAAATTACTAACTCAATACAAGAAAGGGTTACCGCGTGATGCGGCAACCCTTTTTGTTTATTGCAATACAGGACTTTACTCTTTATCATATTCGCTCTTTCGTTTCGGATTCATCGGGAACCATCCTTTTTTTACCCGTTCGCGTTGTTCGAACAGCTCTTTGATGGTCCAGAATGAGGAAAACGAGAATACACCCAGCAGTGAGGAAAACACAAGGTTATGAACCATTACCGAACCAATGATGCCTGCCACCCCCAGTAACAAGAACAGCCACCAGCATCGTGTGCCCCAGTAATATTCCGCTTTCACCACCACCGGATGAAACAGCCCGATAATGAGGAACGTACAAATTCCCACTACGATGCCGCCTATGTGATAATCAGCCATCCACTCCGTCATTCTTCTTCTCCTTTACGGATAGGGATTTCCTTCTTGATACTCTGCTCTAAAGAAATCAAGGTTTCGGTAGCCGTTACGCCGGGAATTTCCTGAATTTTCGAGTTCAGCAAATCCATCAGATGTTCGTTGTCGGTAGAATATAGTTTGGTCAGCATGGTGTACGGACCCGTTGTGAAGTGACATTCCACGATTTCAGGGATTTTCTTCAGTTCGGCTACCACGCTTTTATACATCGAGCCTCTTTCCAATTTGATACCTACATAAGTACACGTGCTGTATCCCAAGCTCTTAGGATTCACATGATAGCCTGAGCCGATGATGACTCCCAAATCAATCAGGCGCTGAACACGCTGGTGGATGGCTGCACGCGAAACTCCGCATTCGGCAGCCACATCCTTAAACGGAATACGGGCGTTCTGCGAAATGATTTCCAGAATCTGCCTGTCAAGTTTGTCAATTTTTTCCATAAACTAAAATTGTCTTGTTACATATCATTTTGTAAGCAAATGTAGAAAAACTTTTTTATTATTCTGATATTTTGCCGTAAAAAACGTATTTTTTCATGGAAAAAGAATAAACATTTCGCTTATTGGTCTGTCTGCTTCCGTATATCCGATATTTTTCTTCGTCTTTCAAAAGAAAAAGTATCGCTGTGGGCATCTAAATATTCTAACAAGGCGAGTGACTTTCGGAAAAACATTTTCCGTTCCGTTTCTTCCGCTTTTATGGTTCCGTGATAATATATCAGGTCGGCAAGCATCTCCACACGGGAGAGAAATTCTTGCGGATTATAGGTTTCGCGCAGGAAATTCAGAATCTCGTCTGCGCTCCGTCCGTAGAAAAACGTGTCCGGTTTGCCAAAGTAAGCGGTGTACATCTGTCCGAACTCCGCCTGAATCGTTGCGGGTTCTTTTTTGTTGCGCGACTCGATGAGTTTTTCCAATGCTTCGAAAAACTGGCGTATGAGGCGCATGATATAATCTCTCTCTAACATACTGTGTTTACTGATTATTCAGATACTTGCACAGTTGCTCCACGGCACGTGCGCGGTGGCTGATTTTGTTTTTTTCTTCGTTGCCCATCTCGGCAAATGTCTCGGTATAACCTTCGGGAACGAATATCGGGTCATAGCCGAAGCCTGAATCTCCTCGTTTTTCTTCGATGATGCTGCCCTTTACGATGCCTTCAAACAAATGTTTTTCTCCGCCTTCAATCAGGCAGATGGCGGTGCGGAAACGGGCGTTTCGGTTGGCAATGCCCTTCAGTTCGGCAAGCAGTTTCTTCATGTTGGCTTCCGAATCGTGCCCATCGCCTCCGGCGTAACGGGCGGAATACACACCCGGCGCTCCGTTAAGCGCCTCTACTTCCAGTCCGGTGTCGTCGGCAAAACAGTCCAGTCCGTAATGCCGATAAATATATTCGGCTTTCAGTGCGGCATTCCCCTCCAGCGTATCTGCCGTTTCGGGAATGTCGGCATCACACCGGATGTCTTTCAGGCTCAGAACCTCTACTTTGCTGCCCAAAATGGCACGGATTTCGTCCAACTTGTGGGCATTGTTTGTTGCAAAAACCAATTTCTTCATGATGTATATCCTTTGTTTTTGCAAAGGTAAAGAAAACAAAGGATAATCGAAAGCCGATGTTTCGGTTATGCGTGGCAAAGCGTGGTCTGCAATACCGAAAAGAAATCTTCGCCATCGTAATAATACGTCTGCCGGTAGCGGTCGTATGCCACGTCTACTTTCAGGTCGTAGCGGAAGTAGCTCAGATACTTTCCCAACTGCACCGCGAGAGTCCTACTTTTTCGGCAAACTCTTCCGGTGTTCCCGTACCCTGCCGGTAAATCAGGTTATGGATAAGGCAAAGTTTATCAAAAGATATACATCTCATAATGGTAGTTTTTCGTTGTTTCTAAAATGTAATGTAAATTGTGTTCTTAAGGTTAAAATCGGTTTATTTATTCCCGTTTTACCATTTAATTGTTGCAAAAGTAGAAATAGAATTGATAATATACAAAAGACCGACATAGATAATAGAAAAATTTAAACGACAGGCTCTTAATTCTTTTATTCCATACATTTTTCATATCCGGCCGACAAATTTATCAAAATGTCCCGAATAAGTTTATAACCCGGCAGAGCGAGTTATACGACCCGGCAGGGTGGGTTATATAACCCGGCATGGTGAGTTATACAACCCCGCAAGGTGGGTTATAGAAATCATGCAGTGAAACAGTTAAACCAATCCTTATCCGTTCTAATCTTTATCCATACGGGCGTAAATTATTAAACCAATATCCTACGAACGGATTGGAAGGGTTTACATTTGTTTCTGAAAAAACAAACGAGATATGAAAATTCACAGACTGATTCTGATAGCAATGTTGTTTATAACCTCTTATCCGCTATACGCGCAAACGATAAAAGGAAAGATAGTAGATGCGGATAACCAGCCGCTTCCATATGCCAACGTAGTATTACTGTCATTACCGGATTCTGCATTTGTTACCGGAACGGTGAGCGATGAGCAGGGAGTGTTCTCTTTGCCAGCCCATAAAGGCGACCAACTTCTTCGTATTTCTTCCATCGGCTACGCCACGGCGTATAAACTGTGCGATGCTCCGGATTTGGGCATCATCCGATTGGAGTCTGATGCGCAACTGTTGGGCGAAGTGGTGATAAAGGCCGAACTTCCCGTTACGCGAGTAAAAGACAACGCACTCATAACCCGCGTAACGGGAAGTCTGCTAAGCCGTGTGGGTACGGGCAGCGATGTCATCCGCCGGATTCCGGGACTGAGCATGGACGGAAATAAAAACATTGAGGTGTTCGGTAAAGGCACTCCGCTGATATACATCAACGGACGCAAGGTACGCGACAATGCGGAACTCGAACAACTCAGTTCGGGAGAGATAGAAAGCGTAGAGCTAATCACCAACCCCGGTGCAGAATACGATGCGGAAGTAAAAGCCGTATTGAAGATAAAAACCGTGAAACCCGTGGGCGAAGGTTTGGGCGGATACATATACACAGACGGCGGATATGCCGAAGCTTGGAATCTGTCGGAACAGGTAAAACTGAATTACCGGAAAGGCGGATTTGATGTTTTCGGTTCGGTGATGCACACCGACGAGGCAAACAAGCAGCACGAAAGTTTGACCCAAACCATGCACGGCGACCATCTGTGGTACCTTTCGGACGAGGCGGACATCGAAGGACGATACAAAGGGCTTTCAGCCCAAGCGGGCATGAATCTGCAGTTTGGCGAACATCATTCTGCCGGCGTGATGTATGAGCTGAAGCGTATGCCGTACCTCACTTCCGGAACAATGGACCAAACCTACGATGTAACGCGCGACGGGGAGAACTACGACCGGATGAACTCGCAAATGGATGCTTATAAACACGCTACGACCCACAAACTGAATGCTTATTATACGGGAAAACTTTTCGACAAGCTCTCGCTGGATTTTAATTTTGATTACCTGTACGGAAAGAATTACAGCAAACAGGTGTCTGACGAGAATAGCACGACGGAAGCCGACCGCACCGTTACGAGCATAGGCACGGCAGACTATCACCTGTATGCTGCCAAGCTGGTGCTTGCTTATCCGTTGGGGAAAGGAAATCTCCGTTTCGGCGCAGAGTGGAACCGCACCGACCATACCGATACGTATGTAAATCCAGAGAACATCGTGGCCGACTCGGATACACGGTCGGAGGAAAACAAAGCGGCGGTATTTGCTGAATACGGTATCGCGTGGGGAAAGACATCGCTGAATGCGGGAGTGCGTTACGAACACACGGCGTACGATTATTTCATCGGCGGAGTACGCGCCGACGATGAGTGCCGTACGTACGATAATGTGTTCCCCACTCTCTCGCTTTCGTTTCCTATCAAACACGTATCTTCATCATTGAGCTATACCATGAAGACCCTGCGTCCCACCTATACACAACTGGACGGGAGCGTGCAATACAGCAACCGCTACATGTACAGGAAAGGCAATCCGCTACTAAGCCCTCAACAGATGCACGATGTTACATGGATGTTGGGATACCGCTTCTTGAACGTATCGCTGGCATACCAATACATCAAAGACTATATCGATTCGGAACGCTCGCTTTACAACCAAGAGGGTTCCACCTCGCTGCAAACCTACGTGAACTTCAAAAAGAACCAGCAGTTAAGCTTGTTGGTTTCCCTCTCGCCCGTAGTCGGATGCTGGCATCCCGTAGCCTCTGCATACGTCTGTCAACCATTCTTTGAAACGCAAGTATTCGGAAAGACTCAAAAACACAATAACCCGATGGCAACATTCACCCTGAACAATGATTTCGTCTTACCGAAAGACTTCGTACTGACGCTGAACATGGACTTCACCACGGCGGGTAACATAGGTATCATACAACGCTGTAACTACGGAACACTGAATGCCGGCATCCGCAAAGACCTTCTCAACAAACGCCTGACCCTTAATCTGCAAGGCATGGACCTGTTAGACACATTCCATCAGAAAGGTGTACAATACAGCCCGCTGATAGTAAACACGTATGAGGATACCTACAATTTCCGTCAAGTAAAACTTACGGTAACCTATCGCTTTAACATGACAAAGAGCAAGTATAAGGGAACGGGAGCGGCAAACGAAGAAATACGTCGGTTGTAAAACATATATCGTTTGGGATGAAATCTTACGAAAAGGGCTGCATCCACGAGTGATGCAGCCCTCTCTTCCTCTTTTTATGAAGACAAAAAATTAGATAAATATCAAGCAAGCAGCTCTTTTACTTTGGCTGAGATGGCGCGACCTTCCGCCAGTCCGGCAAGTTCCTTAGAAGCCACACCCATTACTTTGCCCATGTCTTTTCCGCTGGTAGCTCCTACGCGGGCAATGATTTCTTTCAGTTTCACTTCAAGTTCTTCGGCAGACAACTGTTTCGGCAGGTAAGTCTCGATGACACGCACCTGAGCCATTTCCTCTTCGGCAAGGTCGGCACGTCCCTGACCTTCGTACACGGCAGCCGAATCTTTACCTTGTTTTACCAATTTCTGCATGATTTTCAGTGCAGCCTCATCGGTCAGCGTATCGTTTGCACCCGGAGCTGTTTTAGCTTCGAGGAAAAACTTCTTTACGTTACGCAAGGTTTCAAGACGAACCTTGTCTTTGGCTTTCATAGCCTCTTTGATATCGTTGCTGATTTGTTCAAATAAATCCATAGTCTTTTTGTATTTAGCTGTTATTCGTTAAAATGTAATCGTCATTGAGTCGGCGCTTCCGTTCTCACCCTTGTGGATAGAAATTTCTTCCGCCGTAGCTTTGGTCTGAATGGCTTCCAGTTCCGATTTGGTCCGCTTATAGGTAGGAGTGGTTTCCACCATGCTGATGATATCGTCGTTATTCAGGTCGTCCGGACTGAAGATGTACGAGTGACGGCGGCGCGGTTTCCGGTTGTTCCGATGGATACTGTCACCGTAATACTGCGAGCGGCGTTCGTCGTTCTTCTGTTCTTTCTCCTCCTGTTCTTCCAAACGTTTCTGTTCTTCGGCAGTAATGCGTACTTCCATTCCCGGAACAGCCTTGATGCCGAATCCGGTAGCCAAGATGGTGAATTTCACCTTCCGCTCCAGCGAATCGTCGATATACAATCCCCACTTGGTTTCTACGTCGGAACTGAAACGAGTCATAAACTCATGTACTTCGTTCATTTCCTCCATCATCAACTCGTTGTTGCTTGCGCTGTATGAGATATTGAAAAGAATCTTCTTCGAGTTGAAGATATCGTTATTATTCAGCAGCGGAGAGTGAAGCGCATCGTTGATAGCCTGCGTTACTCGTCCTTCGCCTTCACCGTAACCGGTACTCATGATAGCCACACCACCGTCTTTCAGTACCGTCTTCACATCGTTGAAGTCGAGGTTGATATTACCACGTACGGTAATGATTTCGGCAATGCTCTTGGCGGCAACCGACAAGGTATCGTCTGCCTTACCGAAGGCGTTCAGCACACTGATGTCTGAATACACATCGCGCAAGCGTTCGTTATTGATAACCAGCAGGGCATCAACGTGCTTGCTCATCTCTTCCACGCCGTCCAGTGCTTGGTCGATTTTCTTGTTTCCTTCGAATAAGAACGGAATGGTAACGATACCCACGGTAAGAATGCCCATTTCCTTTGCGGTTTTGGCGATGATAGGTGCGGCTCCGGTACCGGTTCCTCCACCCATTCCTGCCGTGATGAACACCATTTTACATCCGTCGTTCAGCATATCTTTAATGCTTTCGATACTCTCTTGAGCCGCTGCACGTGCACGTTCCGGACGGTTACCTGCTCCCAATCCTTCATGTCCCAACTGGAGCTTGATGGGGACGGGCGATTCGTCGAGCGCTTGGTTATCGGTATTACAAATCACAAACGTTACGTCGTGTATACCTTCACGGTACATGTGGTTGACGGCATTTCCACCGCCTCCGCCTACACCGATTACTTTGATGATATGGGGTGCGTCTTTCGGAAAATTGAAAGGCATGTTAATTTCGTCAGACATAATGTATTATTTATTTTTATGCGGTGAATACTTGTTTTATTTCTTGGTTGAATCGTCATCCCAAATCTCTCTCAACATTTTCTCTCTAAAGCGACTGAACCATTTGTTCTCCTTTTTATCGGCTTTGATGCTTTCTTCCATTTGGTCGATTTCCGCCATTTTTTCCGAAATTCTCATTGCACGAGCCAAGTCCACTTGTTCGAGCGCCTCTTTATATGATTTTTCTTTTTTCAGGCGTGCAGCTTCCGACAAGTATTTGTTACACTCATCCAAGCGTTTCTGCGCACGTTCTTTCTCTTGCTGCTCTTTCTGTTGCAAAAGTAGCTTCTGACGTGCTTCATCCGCGCGTCTTTTGTTTTCTTCTTCCGCCTTTCGTATCTGTTCTTGCAACAGTTCTTCTTTTTTCTTATCCTCCTCCTGCTGGTCGAACATGTTAATCTGCTTATGCGGATCTACCTTACAGCAGTTGTCTTTTCCCGCTGCCAGCAATCCTACAAGCGTATTCTGCGTACCGTCTTCGCGCAAAGCGATTCCTCCGCTTACGGCAATTTGTCCGCTCCGTGCGATGCGGATTTTGTCAATCTTGGTAGTGCGTCTGAAAGCCTTCTCGATGTCTGGCAGGTTCGAGCCGCCTCCGGTGAGGATGATTCCCGCCATCAGCTTGTCGTTGTAGGTAGAAAGTTTTATCTGATTCCACACATTGTCGATAATTTCTGTCACACGGGCTTCGATGATATCGTCTAACACACTGGCACGGATGCTGTATTTGCCTTCTACCGTATATTCTTGGTCAACGTCTTCCTCTTCGCTATCGGCAGCCTCGATACAGGCTTTTCCGTAGTGCAACTTCAGTTGCTCGGCATCTTCTTCTTCGATTTGCTGACTGCAAATATCCTTTGTTATGTTGCTGCTGCCCAAAGGTATTACGGCAAGATGGCGCAATATTTTATTCTTGTATACAGAAACCGTGGTGGTGTCTGCCCCTAAGTCGACCAGCGCACAGCCCGAACGGATTTCGTTTTCATTCAGCACCGCATTTGCGGTAACCAAAGGAGAGAGCAGGTAATCGGCTATTTCATAACCTGCCAAGCGGAAGCACTGTTTGATGTTACTTTTCAGCGTATGTCTGCCAATGATATTCAGGTAACGTCCTTCGATGAAGTTGGTAGAAACTCCTACCGGTTCAGTCAGCAGGCTGTTGCCCACTTTATATTCTTGTATCTCTACCGCGAGGATTTCCTGATCAATCAGCGGCACTTCTTTATTGCTTTGCATCAGGCTGTCTACCAATGCTTGCGAAATTTTGGTTTCTTCGCCTAATTGCTTTGATACCGTGTTCCGAATGCTTCTGACGGATTGTCCGCCTACCCCTACATACACTTTCTTGATTGAAGCCTGAAGCTGTTTCTCCAGTTCTTTGATAACCGAAGTAAGGCTCTGCGTCGTTTTATCCAGATTATAGATTGCTCCTTTTTTGATACAGTCTGAAGAATGTTCGGCGGCATACGCAAGAACCTGTATGCTCCCGTCGGCATTCTTCTTTCCTGCAATGCCGGTAATCTCAGTAGATCCCAGTTCGATTGCTGCTATAAACTCCGTTGCTGCCATATCTTGCTTCTATTTTTTTGTACAAATAATCTGATTGTTAAACTCTACGCTGATGCGACTGTACTTGTTCCAGCCCACCCGATTCAGCGCCTCTTTATAAAAGGTTTGCAATTTACTGAATTTTTCTTGATAATCACCGCCTTTTCCAAGAAAAAGAATATGATCGCCTACACGGGGAACAATTTCGAGTTCTTGTTTGGGCGTTACGTTGATTTGTTCCACTTGTGCGTTCCAGAAAGGATCAGTCTGCAGAAATTTACCCAAGCTATATAATTCGGTTTGGGCGTATTTGCGGTCGATGAAGCCGGTGGCTATCGGCACATGGATGGATTGTCCGGGCGATGCCATGATTTTCCCTTCATCGTCTACATAATAATTATCTCCATTACTGCTGAAAACATGCAACAGGGGAATGCGTTGGTAGATTTCAATGCCTACTTTTCCGCCCGAAGTAAGATAACACTCTGCTTCGCGGACGAACGGATGGTGTGAAAGCACATCCTCCAACGCACGTACGTTAATGGTTCCTGTGGCTTTTCCTTCCGGATAAACCTGTTTTTTCTTCAAAAGTTGTATGATGCCTTTCTCGGTAATGAATCCGTAGTTTACCTTGTCTTTCACTACAAGCTCCACCCCTTTGCAAATCCGGTCATCGGGTTTGCGGTTAAACGCCGTTACTGCCACCACCAAGTATGCCGACAATACCAATACGATACAGACTGTTAAAATCCGCTTTATCATCTGTTTTTCAACAATTCATATATTTGTGGAACATAATTATCAATATCTCCCGCTCCCAGCGTAATCAATACTTCGAGCGGAAGGCTTTTCAGCATGTCGAGCAAGTCTTCTTTCCGGCACATATACTTTTTCATGTCCGGACGAAGGTTATCATAAATCAGTTGCGAAGTTACACCCGGAATAGGCTGTTCGCGTGCCGGATAGATATCCAGCAGAATCACCTCATCCAACAACGAAAGGCTATCGGCAAAGTCTTGATAGAAATCTCGCGTGCGGGTGTACAGGTGGGGCTGAAAAACAGCCGTAATCTTTTTATCCGGATAAAGCATACGGATAGAAAGAATGCTTTGGCGGATTTCTGCCGGATGATGGGCATAATCGCTCAAAAAAACAATATGTTCATTCTTTATCTTGAAGTCGAAGCGGCGGTCTACGCCTTTGAAGGTTGCCATTGCCTGACGGATTTCTTCGGGATTCGCTCCGCCAATCTGAGCCAGTGCCATTGCCGCAATACCGTTTTCGATGTTGATGTAAACAGGAACACCCAACCGGATATCTGAAATGTTACCCAGCGGAGAAACGTAGTCGAAATAAATCTCACCGTTCGATATGCGGACGTTTTCGGCATGAAAGTCGCCCTCTTTCTCCGAATAGGTATAAACCGTTACACCCGGCTGAACGTCGGGTTGCAGCTCCAGCCCTTGCTTGATAATCAGATAGCCGCCCGGCTGAATCAGTGAGGTATATTTGCGGAAACTTTCCAAGTAAGCCTCCCGCGTGCCGTAAATGTCCAGATGGTCGGAGTCAACAGCCGTAATAACGGTGGCATACGGTGTGAGCCAGTGGAAAGAACGGTCGAACTCATCGGCCTCGATAACCACGTAATCGCTTTCGGAGGAAAGCAGCAGATTGGTTCCGTAGTTCTTTGAGATGCCTCCCAAGAAGGCGTTACACCCTACATGCGACTGATGAAGCAGGTGAGCAGCCATCGTCGAGGTGGTAGTCTTACCGTGCGTGCCAGCCACACACATTCCTTTTTCCGTATGGGTCAACATGCCCAATACCTGCGCCCGCTTCTTGATTTCGAAGTGATGCTCGTTGAAATAAGCCAACTCCTGATGGGTGGCAGGGATAGCCGGTGTATAAACCACCAGCGTCTTCGCCGGATTAAGGAAATCGGCGGGTATAAGCGAAACGTTTTCTTCGTAATGGATGGCAGCACCTTCGGCTATCAGCTTTTCGGTCAGCTCGGTAGGGGTGCGGTCATACCCGCCCACTTTCTTTCCTTTCGAGAGAAAATAGCGGACTAAGGCACTCATCCCGATGCCTCCGGCTCCGATGAAATAAACTGCCTCAATGGTATTAACGTTCATGTTTGTCTTTATAGTTTAATGCCAACTTATAGACTTCGGCGGCAATGACGTCTGCCGAATCTCTGAAAGCCAGCTTAGCAATGTTCGTACTCAATTTTTTTAATGTTTCGGACTGGTTGACCGCTTTTACGGCTTCGTCGAGCAACTTGTCGGCAGCCTCACTGTCTTTTACGTAAAGGGCGGCATCCTTGTTTACCAGCGCCAGCGCGTTTTTTGTCTGATGGTCTTCTGCCACATTGGGCGAAGGAACCAAGATTACCGGTTTTTCCAACAGGCAGAGTTCCGAAATCGAACCGGCTCCTGCGCGGCTGATTACCAAATCGGCGGCACGGTAAGCCGTAGCCATGTCTGCAATAAAGTCTGTTACGTAAAGCATGGGCAGTTCGCCGGCCTGTCTCACTGCTGCTTTAGCCTCATCAATATAAAATTTACCCGTTTGCCAGATAAACTGTACACCGGATGCTTTTATTTTCTCCAGCCCTTGCATTACACAGCGGTTGATGGTACGTGCCCCCAAACTCCCCCCGATAATCAATACGGTTTTCTTTGTGGTATCAAGCCCGAACGAACGGACAGCTTCTTCACGGCTTAGTTTTGTGTCGAGCAGATTCTGCCGGACGGGATTACCTGTCAAGATGATTTTATTTTTATCGAAAAAACGCTCCATGCCTTCGTAAGCCACACAAATCTTGGCGGCTTGCTTAGCCAGTAGTTTATTTGTAACACCTGCATACGAGTTTTGTTCTTGCAGCAAGGTAGGGATTCCCATGCTTCCTGCCACTTTCAGCGTAGGACCGCTGGCATATCCTCCCACGCCCACGGCTGCATGTGGCTTGAAATCTTTGATTATCTTACGAGCTTTCAGTTGGCTGCGCACCAATTTAACCAACACACCGATGTTCTTCAACAAATGTTTCCGGTCGAATCCGGCTACCGGAAGTCCGATAATCCGGTATCCGGCGGCTGGAACGCGCTGCATCTCCATGCGCCCCTCGGCACCCACAAACAGTATTTCCGTATCAGGGTGTTGCTTCTTCAAGGCGTTGGCAATGGATACAGCCGGGAATATATGTCCTCCCGTTCCTCCTCCGCTGATAATTATGCGCACATTTTTTTCCATCTTTTACTTTTTTTGCAAAGGTAAAAATAAACTTCTAAATTGGTTAATTAAGAGGCAGTTTTAATTTTCCAATAAAGCGTCTTGTCATACTTTTTCCAGCTCTCCGACACACGGCAGGTATTATCTTGGTATACGGACCGGATTTTTTACGTTCGTGCCGGCATGTCCGACTGTGAACCGTTGTATTTCCCTCATACACAGTGCGGCTCTATTTTGCCGGAAGCATAAAAAAACGCTACCCGTAAAACCAGTCTGTTCTATGGGTAGCGTCGGGCAATTCTACCGCAAGGAATGAGCAACGCTAACGTTAGTTTTTCCCGACGCATGAATTGGAAGATTTTCTGTCTGTTCTTTCACCGGACGGAAAGATGCTAACGGGTTTGATAAATTAAAATATTTTTACCGGAAAGGTCGCAGTACAGGTTGCAAAGTCATCCCTCGGAAAGGCGGACGGGAACGGTCATGAAACACGCATCCCAAGCGCCTTGTTCTCGGCAGCCTCCATGATTTCACGCTCGCCCGGCCCCTTGTCATTGATGCCGCAAAGGTGAAGGATGCCGTGGATGATAACGCGATGCAACTCCGTATCGTACTCCGCGCCAAACTGCTCGGCATTGGTACGAACGGTGTCAAGACTGATGAAAAGGTCGCCCGCAATGCGGTTTCCCTCGCAGTAATCAAACGTAATGATATCCGTGTAGTAATCGTGTTGCAGGTACTGGCGGTTCACTTCCAATATCTTTTCGTCGGAACAGAAAATGTAAGCGATTTCGCCCACACGTTTTCCGTACGTTGCAGCCACGGCTTTAATCCATGCCGTAGTTTCACTTTGATTGATGGCAGGCATTTCCACGCCCTCGGTCTGATAAGTAATCATCATATATTCAGATTAATGAAAAAACATGTAACAGATGAAAATAGCCGCAATAACCCCGGCAAGGTCGGCAAGTAACCCGCACGAAACGGCATGGCGCGTACGCACGACGCCTACACTGCCGAAATAAACGGCAAGAATGTAAAAAGTCGTATCGGTGGCTCCCTGAAAGATACATGCCAGTCGCCCCACAAACGAATCTGCACCATACGTACTCATGGCATCTACCATCAGCCCGCGCGCCCCGCTTCCGCTCAGCGGTTTCATCAGTGCAGTAGGCAGCGCACCCACAAAATCACTATCCATCCCGCACCACTCAACCAGCCGGGCTATACCTTGTGTCAGATAATCCATGCACCCCGACGCGCGAAACACTCCGATAGCCACAAGGATTGCCACCAGATAGGGAATGATGCGGACGGCAGTAGAAAAGCCCTCCTTCGCCCCTTCGATAAACGCATCGTAAACGTTGATTTTTTTTCTGACTCCTGCCAGAATAAATCCAATGATAATCGTGAAAAGCAACACGTTGGCGGTTGTGGTAGAATAAACATCTATTTGCTCGCGCGGCAGCGTGCTGAAAAAATAAATCAAAAGCGCTATAAACAGACTCGCCCCGCCTAAAAACAGAAGGACGGTACGGTTAAACAAGTTGATGCGCTGGTACAGACTGACTGCAACAATGCCTGCCAGCGTGGAAAAGAATGTGGCAAGCAAGATAGGAACAAATACATCCGTGGGTTGAGCCGCCCCCAACTGTGCACGGTAAACCATGATGCTGATAGGAATCAGCGTGAGCCCTGAAGTATTCAGCACCAAAAACATTATCATCGGATTACTTGCCGTATCTTTACGCGGATTAAGAGCTTGCAGCCCTTCCATCGCTTTCAGCCCCAACGGTGTGGCAGCATTGTCCAGCCCCAACATGTTGGCAGCAAGATTCATAAAGATACTTCCCGTAACGGGATGCCCTTTCGGGATGTCGGGGAAAAGTTTGGAGAATAACGGGCTCAGCATACGCGACAGCCAGTTCACCACTCCTCCCAGTTCGCCTATCTTCATAATACCCATCCAGAGCGACAGTACCCCCGTCAGTCCCAATGAGATTTCAAACGCCGTTTTCGACGATTCGAACGTAGAGTTGATAATAGTCGGAAATACTTCCGTATCACCCAAACATACCAATCGCACCAGCGCTACTATAAAGGCAAGGGCGAAAAAAGCTATCCAAATGTAATTCAATACCATGTGTTATGTTACTTTGTCCGCAAAAGTAAAGATTTTATCGGTTAGTTTTATAGTGATAACCGAAAAACCTATAACTTTGTTTCATGAAACCATTCCGTTTGCGTCATCTCCGCCTTGCGGTGGGAGCGATATTATTTGCCGGCATCCTGCTGTTCCGCTTCATTCCCGGAGCCGGAGAGGTATATGCCCGGACGTTTTATCCCGTCATCTCGTCCGTGCTTTCAGCCGTAGCCTCAACAGTGCCGGTATTGCTTGAAGAAGTGCTGGTTATCGGGGCAGGCGCAGGATTACTGATTTACCCTTTTGCGGCACGTCGGCACGGATGGAAACACATTGTTTTCCGCGAAGCCGAAATAATTGCATGGATTTACATCTGGTTTTACTGGGGATGGGGAATGAATTATTTCCGTAACGATTTCTATCAGCGGGCAAACGTAACCCCTGTTGCTTATCACGAAGAAGACTTCCGCCGCTTCTTGCATACCTATACCGAAAAGCTGAACAAGGCTTACGTCGCCTTACCCTCGTCGTTCGAAGTCCGGACGGCAGAAGAAGAAATCAAAGAAATTTATCGCACGTTGCCCGCACATTTCGGCTTGGCTGAGCCCCGCTCCTTCCAACATCCCAAACGTTCGCTGATGGACGGGCTTTATTCCTCGGTGGGCGTGCTGGGTTACATGGGTCCCTTTTTTGCCGAATCCTATATTAATAAATGTATGAAAGCAGATGCCTTTACATACGCCCACGAGCTGTCACACTGGTTAGGAGTGAGCAGCGAAGCCGAAGCGAATTTCTGGGCATATCAGGTATGCTTGCGTTCGGCTGATGCCACTATCCGTTATCAAGGCTACTTCGGTCTGCTGCCTTACGTGTTGACCAATGCAAACAGCCTGTTATCCCAGCATGAATTTGAGGCATGGGTACAAACTCTCCGCCCAGAAATAACAGCCGATTACCGGAAACTCCGCCAACTCCGTGCCCGATTATACAGTCCGCTCGTAGGTTCGATTCAAGACACCGTTTACGACTGGTATCTGAAAAGTAACCGAATATCATCCGGACAGAAAAACTATGCCGAAGTTATCGGCATGATTTTGTCTGTGCAAGAAGAGTGGAGGTACTGAAATTCCATAAAAATAACATCAATCTTTACAAAGAGCCTGATTCTTCGAATAAAAAGTATTATCTTTACAGCCTGAATTTTCATGTAGTAACGAACTGATGGGCATTATTATCAAGAAAGTAAGTTCAAAACAAGAACTAAAAACGTTTATTCGTTTTAATTACGAATTATATAAAAATAACCCCTATTCCGTACCCGATTTGTACGACGACATGCTGAGTACTTTCAGCCAGAAAAAGAATGCTGCATTCGAGTTTTGCGAAGCCGATTACTTTTTAGCCTACAAAGACGGTAAAGTGGCGGGCCGTGTAGCTGCTATCATTAACCATCGTGCTAATGAAACATGGAATAAAAAAGAAGTAAGGTTCGGATGGATTGACTTTATAGATGATATGGAAGTGTCATCCGCTTTGCTGAAACAGGTAGAAGAGTGGGGAAAAGAACGCGGCATGGAGGCAATGGTCGGTCCGTTGGGCTTTACCGATTTAGACGCAGAAGGTATGCTGATCGAAGGTTACGACCAATTGAGCACCATGTCTACCATTTATAATTACCCGTATTATCCTGTACACATGGAGAAGTTGGGCTTTGAGAAAGAAGCCGACTGGGTGGAGTTTAAATTGATGGTGCCTGATAAGTTGCCCGATAAGTTCGTACGTATCTCCGAAATAATCCTCCAAAAATACAATCTGAAGATTAAAAAGCTGAAACGTAAAGAAATCAAGGAGAAGAATTACGGACAGAAAATATTCGACTTGATAAACGAAGCATACGCTCCTCTTTACGGCTTTTCAAAGATGACGCAAGGGCAGATTAACCAATATATAAAGATGTATCTTCCGCTAATCGACTTACGGATGGTATCGCTTGTAGAAAATGAACAGGGCGAACTGGTAGCTGTGGGTATATCGATGCCCTCGCTTTCAAAGGCTTTGCAGAAAGCTAAAGGACGGATGTTACCCTTCGGATGGTATCATCTGCTGAAAGCCTTATTCATAAAAAAGCCCAAGATACTCGATTTGCTGCTGGTAGGCGTTAAGCCGGAATATCAGAGCAAAGGAGTCAACGCCCTTCTGTTCTACGATTTGGTTCCCATCTATCAGCAAATGGGATTTGAATACGGCGAAAGTAATCCGGAGTTGGAAGTAAACAAAAAAGTACAGGCCCAATGGAGTGCATTCGAATCGGTACAGCATAAGCGCCGCAGAGCATTCCGCAAGAGTTTTTAAGCAGAGTCCGTCAATCCTATATAAAGTATAAGAAGAATGGAAGAGACTAACGAACAAATAACCAATCCGGTTTCATATACTGAGGAGAACATCCGCCACCTGAGCGATATGGAGCATGTGCGTACCCGTCCGGGTATGTACATCGGGCGTTTGGGCGATGGCTCGCAGGCGGAAGACGGCATTTATGTACTGCTGAAAGAAGTGATAGACAACTCGATTGATGAGTTCAAAATGGGAGCCGGAAAGCGTATCGACATCCAGATGGAAGATAATCTGCGTGTCTCCGTACGCGATTACGGACGCGGTATTCCGTTGGGAAGTCTGGTGGATGCCGTATCAATGCTGAACACAGGAGGTAAGTACGATACCAAAGCTTTCAAGAAGAGCGTCGGGCTGAACGGAGTGGGTGCAAAGGCTGTCAATGCACTAAGTTCACGCTTTGTGGCACGGAGCATACGCGACGGACAGATGCGCGAAGCCATTTTCGAACGTGGCAATTTGTTGAGCGACACCATGCAGGAAACCAACGAAGAAAACGGAACTTACATTTTCTTCGAACCGGACAATACCCTGTTTGTTAACTACCATTTCCGCCCGGAATTTATTGAAACCATGCTCCGGAATTATACGTATCTCAATACGGGGCTGGCTATTTACTACAATAATCACCGCATCATCAGCCGCAACGGACTGGAGGATTTGCTGAACGATAACATGACTTCGCAGGGATTATACCCCATTATCCACTTAAAAGGCGAAGACATTGAGATTGCTTTCACCCACAGCCCGCAATACGGCGAAGAATATTACTCGTTCGTAAACGGACAGCATACCACACAGGGAGGTACACACCAAAGTGCCTTTAAAGAACATATCGCACGCACGATAAAAGAGTTCTACGGAAAAAACTTGGAATATCAGGATATCCGTAACGGACTGGTAGCTGCCATTGCCATTAATGTCATCGAACCCACGTTTGAGAGTCAGACCAAAATCAAGTTGGGTTCATTGACCATGGCTCCCGAAAAAGACTCAGAGGGAAATCCTTATCCGCTGTCGGGCGTAAGTGTCAACAAATTTGTAGGTGACTTCGTTAAAGAACAAGTAGATAATTATCTGCATAAACACGCAGACGTGGCGGAAGTCATGCTTCAGAAGATACAGGAATCGGAAAAAGAGCGCAAGGCTATTGCCGGTGTAACAAAGATTGCCCGCGAGCGTGCAAAAAAAGCCAATCTGCATAACCGCAAGCTGCGTGATTGCCGCATCCACCTGAACGATACGAAAGTCAGCAAGAAAGACGAGGAAGACGACCCCCGTCTGGAAAGTTCCATCTTCATTACCGAGGGAGATTCTGCAAGCGGTTCTATCACGAAAAGTCGCGATGTAAATACCCAAGCCGTGTTCAGCCTGCGGGGAAAACCGCTTAACTCGTTCGGACTGACCAAAAAGGTGGTTTACGAGAATGAAGAATTCAATCTCCTACAAGCCGCTCTGAACATAGAAGACGGCTTAGACGGATTGCGTTATAATAAGGTTATCGTAGCTACCGATGCCGATGTAGACGGTATGCACATCCGCCTGTTGATGATAACATTCTTCCTTCAGTTCTTCCCCGACTTGATAAAAAAAGGACACGTATACATTTTGCAAACCCCGCTTTTCCGCGTACGCAACCGCCGGAAAGGTGTGTATGAAACCCTTTACTGCTATTCGGAAGAAGAACGACTTGCTGCCATTGAGAAACTGTCGCCCAATCCGGAGATAACCCGTTTTAAAGGTCTGGGTGAGATTTCGCCCGAAGAATTCCGTAACTTCATCGGGAAAGACATGCGGTTAGAACAAGTAACGCTTCGGAAAACCGATGCCGTAAAAGAACTGTTGGAGTTTTACATGGGTAAAAACACAATGGAAAGACAGAATTTTATTATCGACAACCTTGTAGTTGAAGAAGACATAGTAAGCTAAACGAAACAAAACAATGAAAAGAGCAATATTCCCCGGAACATTCGACCCGTTTACCGTGGGACACTATTCCGTAGTCAAACGTGCGTTGACATTTATGGACGAAGTTATCATCAGTATCGGAATCAACGAAAGCAAACGCACATGGTTTCCTACGGAAAAGCGGTTAGACATGATTCGTAAACTATACGCTGATGATCCGCGGGTTAAAGTCATGGCTTACGACGGACTGACCATTGACTTTGCCATAGAACAAAATGCACAGGTCATTATTCGCGGTATCCGTACCGTACGCGATTTTGAATACGAGGAAACAATAGCCGATGTCAACCGCAAATTGTCCGGCATCGAAACCATCCTTCTGTTCACCGAACCCGAACTGACATCCGTCAGCTCCACCATCGTCCGCGAACTGCTTCAGTTCGGCAAAGACGTTACTCCATTTCTTCCTCAAGGAATGAAAATCTGACCCCTCTCCGTCTCCTTCAGAAATCAGCCATAAGACATAACAAAGGCATCGGCATGTTTATCCATGACAAGCCGATGTCTTTCTTTGTTTACCGGCATGTTCATATCCGGACGACGAACTCGCCTTAACCCTTTTTAACTTAGTTTGAACTCCCAAAAATTCTAACGGTAGAACCGATTAACACTATGGGTAGAACCGGTCAACGCTACCGCATGAAAGGACTAACGCTAACGGTAGTGTTTTTCGGAATATACCAATAAAAAATTTCTTCTTGCAACTTCATCGGGAAAGAAACTATTAATAGGTTTAACGAAAGAATCATCTTACTGATGTTCAGCTTATTACAAGAATACAAACTAATTTCATGAATCATTCTTTTCTTTTTTTGAAGAGCATTTATCCTATCATCGCTTATTTAACAAATATTTTTGTGCCGTTAAGATTCTAAAACTTTTATTTAATAACTTATGAAAAACATAGTAAATGTCAGACATGGCAGCATCCTTTGGCTGCTAAGTTTCATCCTATGCTTATCGGCATGTAAGGATGATAGCATTTCAGAAAATCGGGATATCCCATACAACCCGAATAGTCCGGTTGAAATCAGCGATTTTACTCCTGATTCGGGAGCAGTAAAGACTCAAATGATTATTAATGGTAAAAATTTTGGGGTTGATACTTCTTTAGTAAAAGTTTCTATCGGAGGTAAAATAGCTCCGCTGATTGGCGTGCAAAGTACTGCAATTTACTGCATGGTCCCCCCAAAAAGTTATGAGGGTACTGTAACGGTTACGGTAGGCGAACAAACAATTACCGCTTCTAAGAAATTCCATTATAACCGAGAAATGATGGTCAGCACCCTTTACGGAAAAGTACGCGATGATGGAAAATTCGATGTAGTTGATGGCCCGTTCGAAGATTCTTTCACCAATTATTACGGTATACAAGAACCTACATGGTTTTCGTTTAATCCTAACGATTCTACAGAACTGTACATGTCGCAAGATAACGGCAAACCTATTCGTATCTTCAATTTGAAAGACAAAACAATTCGTACCGGACTGACAACCGGCGAAGCAGGCATCAACCGTATGCGAACCCTTTCATGGACGGCGGATGGCGACACACTGATCGTAGCCAGCGATGATGGTGGCGGAAGCGATAATGACAAAGACCGGAAAAGTGCTATTTACGTAACGAAGAACGGAAATGGCGAATTCCGTAACGCCGGCGTATTGGCGGCAGGAAGGCAATGTAACGGCGTTGCTATTCACCCCATCAATCATGAGATGTATTATAATAATTTTTCAAAAGGTGTACTTTACAGATACGATTATCGTAAATGGGGCGTGGGCCCGGAAAACTGTATGGCTCATCGCGAATACATTACCACTATCCAAGATAACGAATGGGAATTTAATATCGTTATTCATCCGAGCGGCGATTATGCATACTTAGTGGTTATCAACCGCCATTACATTATGCGTATGAATTACGATGAGAAGAAGAAAACATTTGGCGTTCCTTATCTGATAGCCGGAAGTGTGGGTAATGCAGCATGGGTAGACGGCGTAGGCTCTAACGCACGCTTGGCTTCTCCCTATCAAGGAGTATTTGTAAAAAATCCCAAATACGTGAAAGCTGGCAAAAGCGATGTTTACGATTTTTACTTTACTGATTCAGGAAACCATTGTATACGTATTCTGACTCCTGAAGGTGTGGTTACCACTTACGCCGGACGAGGCAGTGTGAACCTTAACGAAGAAGCTAAAGGATATGTAGACGGAACGCTGCGCGGTCAGGCGCGCTTTAACAATCCTCGTGGCTTAGCGTATGACGAAAGAAACAACACTTTCTACATAGGCGATATGGATAACCACATTATCCGCAAAATAGCAATGGAAGATGAGGATACTGCCCAAGTACCAGAGGTTCCCTCAGAAGGCGAAGATGATCAAGACCCAGCAGTTGAGGGTGAATAAATATTATTATCAGGAAATAACAAATGAAAAAACAGACAACATGAAAAATATTATCACATTTCTTTTGGTGTTTTTCACCGCTACAACCGTCTGGGCTGAAAAAATAACTGTATCGGGAGTTGTTACCGACACGAACAATGAACCGCTGATAGGTGTAAACGTAACGGTAAAAAACGTACCGGGTTTGGGAGCAATAACAGACCTTGACGGACGCTATCAGATTGAAATAGACTTATATAGTACACTATTGTTTTCATATATCGGATTTGATACGCAAGAGGTATTGGTGAAAGATAACATGAAAACAGTGAATGTAAAGTTGAAAGAATCATCGAATAATGTTATAGACGAAGTTGTGGTTACAGCAACCGGAGTACAAAAGAAAATCTCGGTTACGGGAGCCATTACTACCGTAGGAGTAAAAGACTTGCAGGCTGCGCAGGGCGGAAATCTTTCGAATGCATTGGCAGGTAACGTTCCCGGTATCATGGCGATGCAGACTTCCGGACAGCCGGGGCAGAATACTTCCGAATTCTGGATACGTGGTATCTCAACTTTTGGAGCAAACACTTCAGCTTTGGTATTGGTTGACGGATTTGAGCGCGACCTAAACGATGTCAACATCGAAGATATCGCATCGTTCTCTGTATTAAAAGACGCTTCAGCTACAGCAATCTACGGTTCACGCGGTGCAAATGGTGTAGTATTAATTACAACTAAACACGGTACTGCCGGTAAGATTAACATTGATGCAAAAGTGGAAACATCGTATAACACTCGCACGATTACTCCTGAATTTGCCGATGGAATCACTTACGCAAACATGATGAACGAAGCACGTATCACACGTAACGAAGAACCCATTTATACACCTACCGAATTGGATATTTTACGTCGCGGATTAGACCCTGACCTTTATCCGAATGTAGATTGGATGAAGATGCTGTTACGTGACGGTGCCATGCAATACCGTGCAAACCTGAATTTGAACGGTGGTGGCTCTACGGCACGTTATTTTGTTTCTCTCAGCTATTTGCAAGAAAACGGTATGTATAATACCGACGAGACTCTCCGTAAAGATTATGATACCAATACAAATGCGAAAACATGGAATTACCGACTGAATACGGATATCGACATTACAAAATCTACGTTGCTGAAAGTCGGTGTATCAGGTTCGCTAAAGAAATGGAATGAACCCGGACTTTCAGGCGATATATGGAAATCATTGATGTATCAAAACCCCATCAGTATTCCGGTTATGTATTCAAACGGTTATGTCCCTGCTTACGGAATAGGCGAACAAACCAACCCGTGGGTATTAGCTACTCAAACCGGTTATAAAGAACATTGGGAAAATACGATTCAAACCAATATCACATTGGAACAGAATTTAGATTTCATTACCAAAGGATTGAAATTCATCGGACGATTTGGTTTTGATACATGGAACAAAACAAACATCGACCGTATTAAGTGGCCCAGACAGTGGAAAGCACAACGCCAACGTGACGAAAACGGTAATTTGGTTTTCACACAAATATCAGACGAGCAATTAATGCAGCAAAGCAGCTCTTCTGAAGGTAACCGTAAAGAAGTGTTCGAAGCAGAATTGCATTACGACCGTGCGTTTAACAACCACCACGTAGGAGCATTGGCAAAGTTCAATATGGACTCGCATGTAGCTACTGTAAATTTAGGAGATGATATCAAAAACGGTATCAATCGTCGCCACATGGGATTGGCCGGACGTCTTAGTTACAACTGGAATCTACGCTATTTCGTTGATTTTAACTTTGGTTATAACGGTTCTGAAAACTTTGCCGATGGTCATCGCTTCGGTTTCTTCCCCGCTTTCTCTGCCGCATGGAACATTGCGGAAGAATCTTGGCTTCGCCCTCACGTTCCATGGATGAATATGTTTAAAATACGTTACTCTTGGGGTAAGGTAGGAAATGATAATTTATTCATCGGAGGTACGGAATATCGCTTCCCCTATCTTTACACTATTGGTACAGGAGGTGGTTATCAATGGGGAGATTACTCTTACGACCGTAACTACGGAGGTTTGAAGTACACTGACGTAGCATCGGTAGGAGCTACTTGGGAAATTGCAACGAAACACGACTTGGGTATTGATCTTTCATTATTTCACGATAAGTTTACTGCAACGGTCGATTATTTTCACGAACAACGTGACGGAATCTGGATGGAACGTAAATACTTACCTGCCATTGTGGGGCTTCCGGGTATTATTCCCAAAGCAAATGTAGGTAGCGTATTATCAGAAGGTTTTGATGGAAACTTTGCATATCATGAAACTATCGGTAACGTAGACTTAACCATCCGAGGCAATATTACATACAGTAAAAATACCGTATTAGAGAAAGATGAAGAAAATAACGTGTATCCTTATCAAATGGAAAAAGGTTATCGAGTAGACCAAGCCAAAGGTTTGATTGCGATGGGACTTTTCAAAGATTATGATGACATCAGAAATAGTCCGAAACAAGAATTCGGAACGGTACAACCGGGTGATATCAAATATAAAGACGTTAACGGTGACGGTGTAATAAACGACGGTGACCGCGTGGCCATCGGTGCAACCACTCGCCCGAACATGATCTATGGTTTTGGTATTTCAGGTGCATGGAAAGGATTGGATATAAACGTCCACTTCCAAGGAGCCGGCAAAAGTTCATTCTTCATTGATGGTCCTACGGTTTACGCTTTCAGCTCCGGCGAATGGGGAAATGTGTTAAAAGATGTAGCAGAATCTGACCGTTGGATTTCGGCTGATATCTCAGGCACTCCCGCTACTGAAAACCCCAATGCCGAATATCCCCGTCTCTCTTACGGAGGAAACAGCAATAACTACCGTGCTTCTACATATTGGTTGCGCGATGGTTCTTACCTCCGTCTGAAAACATTGGAAATCGGGTATACACTGCCTAAACAGTTAGTAAATAAAATCATGTTTAACAATATCCGTGTATTCTTCCGCGGAAGCAATATCCTGACTTTCTCAAAGTTCAAGCTATGGGATCCTGAACTGAATAGTTCAACAGGTACGGAATATCCGCTTTCTAAAAGTTTTACGTTGGGTTTAACTGTTAATATTTAATCTTTTAACTACACGCTTATGAAAAAAAGATATCTATTATATTCAGCATTTTTCTTGCTGTCAATGTCTTCTTGTGAAGACAAACTGGATGCTGACCGCTATTTTGGTGATCGTATGACGATTGAAAAGGTTTTCAGCGATCGTGATTATTCAGAGCAATGGTTATCCGATGCTTATTCGCATTTAATAAGATACAATGCTGATGTGGCAAGTAAAGGATATACAATGCACTGTTTTGCCGATGATATGTATTTCGGAGACCGAGAAGATAAATACAAACAATGGAAAAACGGAGAATACAATGAAGATTGGGAACAAGACTCATGGTCGGAATGTTACGCTGGTATTTATCAAGCTTCGGTATTTATTCATAATATAGACAACAATACGAAATTTACACAAGAAGAGCGTGCCGATTATAAAGCACAAGCACGTTTTGTTCGCGCTTATTATTATTGGTTACTACTTCGAAAATACGGACCGATTCCTATCATGCCTGATGAAGGTATAGACTTTACATTAGAGTATGAAGATCTTGCAGTTGCTCGCTCCAGTTATGATGAAGTTGTAGATTTTATCGCCTCTGAAATGCAAGACGCTGCAAAATATTTGCCGTTGGAACGTGGACCGCTCGCTATAGCTCGTCCTACACGAGGAGCTGCATTGGCTGTACGCGCTAAAGCCCTACTTTATGGAGCAAGTCCCATCAACAATCCTCGTCCGAATGATACGGAAAAGTTCAGCGATATGGTGAATTTCGATGGGAAACATCTGATTGCACAAGAATATAATGAAGAAAAATGGGCAAAAGCAGCAGCTGCTGCATTAGATGTAATGGAACTTCCCGGTAATCAGGCTAACGGCAAACGATATGACCTTTATCATTTAGGGAGACGTACCTCCGGCTCTATTGGCTATCCTGTCACAATAGAGCCTTATAAAGACGGAGATTTCTCTGAGCATACATGGCCTAACGGATGGCAAGATATTGACCCGTTCGAATCTTACCGCTCACTGTTCGATGGTGAAGTAAATGCTTCTGACAACTATGAATTAATATTCACGCGCGGTCAGAATCAAGATTCAGAAGGTGTAGATATTATGGTGGTACACCAGCTTCCTACCAGTGCTACGGGATGGAATACACATGGTTTAACTCAAAAAATGTGTGATGCTTATTACATGAACGATGGGACAGACTGTCCGGGAAAAGACTTTGAAATCGGAGGGTCAAACGGAACAACACGTGCTACTGGTTTTGTAGACGAAAGTAATCAAGCCGATTATCCTGAACTGGGCGAATATCGCATCGGAGTATCAATGCAATACGTACGTCGCGAACCGCGTTTTTATGCCTCGGTTGCCTATAATGGTTCTACTTGGTATTTGCTAAATGAATCAAACGATGCTAACCGAAACAAACAAGTATTTTACTATCGCGGCATGGGTAACGGATATAACAATAATAATGAGTTTTGGTTGCGTACAGGTATTGGTGTGAAGAAATTCGTACATCCTTACGATACGCATGAAAACAGAGACATGAGCAAAATCCGTCAAAAAGCAGAACCGGCAATCCGATATGCTGATATTCTGTTAATTTACGCTGAAGCATTGAATGAACTTGACGGAACTTATAACATCGAATCGTGGGATGGCGAAAAAACTTATGCCATCAAACGTGACATAAATGAAATGAAAAAAGGAATCCGTCCAATCCGTTGCCGTGCTGGTATACCGGATTACACCACCGCCGAATATACAGATAAGGATGTATTCCGTACCAAACTGAAGCGTGAACGCATGATTGAATTGATGGGAGAAGGTCAGCGCTATTACGACCTGCGCCGCTGGAAAGATGCCGAGAAAGAAGAATCGCAGCCCATTTACGGATGCAATACGCTGATGACTGAAGCATACAGAGACTTATTCCATACTCCGGTTGTGGTTCCATCGTTGCCCACGAACTTCTCTCGCAAAATGTATTTCTGGCCCATCAGCCATACTGAGTTGAAACGTAACCACCTGCTCACTCAGAATCCGGGATGGACGTATAATGATTAATCAACCGATAAAACAGAAACATGATGAAAAAGATATTTTATTTGATTATCCTATTGACTTCATTTGGTTTTGTTTCCTGTAACAACGAATGGGAAGACGAACAATATGAACAATACGTATCGTTCAAGGCCCCAGTTGGCTCAAACGGTGTAACCGACATTTATATCCGCTATAAAAAAGACGGAAAGGTTACTTACCAACTTCCGGTTATTGTAAGCGGTTCTACATTTAATGCAAAAGACATGAACGTAAAAATAGAATTAGATAGCGATACGTTGAGCATTTTAAATGATGAACGTTTCGGACGTGAAGACTTATACTATTTAGAACTTACACCGGAGCATTACAGTTTTCCGGAGGAAATCAATATGCCGCAAGGAACTTCCGTTGTAACCTTGCCTATCGATTTTGACTTAACGGGAATCAATATGGTAAGAAACTGGGTTTTGCCGCTTACCATTGTAGATAAGCCCGGCGTATACCTCGGACATCCTCGTAAAAATTATGCAAAAGCACTCTTGAATATCAAGCCATTTAATGACTATTCGGGAACGTACAGCACCACAACTTTACAGAGTTTTATCGCCAACGCAGACGGAAGCTACGATCAAGCCAACCCGATTGTAAGAAATACTCGCACCGGACAGGTAGTAGACGAGAATACCATTTTCTTCTATGCGGGAGCTATGGAAGAGGATTTGATAAACCGGGAAGATTACAAAGTAAACTTTTACTTTAATCCGGAAACAGAGATGGTGGAACTGTCATCAGACAACGAGAGCCTGAAGTTAGAACAATTAAACAAGGATCAATCTGTTTACACCATTGCCGAAGTACCGGATCAGGAACGTCCTTATTTGATACATCGCTATGTTATATTCAATATCGAATATACATTTGTTGACTACACCTCGGTAAAAGGAACAGAAATTGCTTACCATGTAAAAGGAACCATGTCGCTCGAACGTAAAATCAATACGCAGATTCCGGACGAAGACCAAGCCATCGAATGGTAAATGCAATGACGTTATCGGATTAAAGCGTGCTTACATACTGTATAAGGTGCAGGCACGCTTTAGTTTTATCATAACTTAGCGGATTACGTAGGGTTTTGAATAACAACTTTTGTTTTTTGGAACAATTATTTCCGCTATTCTCAATGCAGGAGCTTACTTTTGCATCAAACCCAATAGGCTTTTTGAATATCAATTGTAGTAACTAATACCAAAAACAAACGAAAACAATGAAAAAACTTACAACTGCAACTTTGCTTGCTATGGGGCTGTGTTGCCAACTTCAGGCTACAGATTTGTTTAAGCCGGTTCAAGAAACAGACTTGAGACTTCCATCTGTTCCGCTGGTAACTTCTGACCCTTATTTTTCTATCTGGTCGCCTTATGACAAACTGAACGAAGGAAGTACCAAACACTGGACAAACGATGAGAAATCATTAATAGGAGCCGTTCGTGTAGACGGAAAAGTATATCGGTTCATGGGAAAACAGGCACTAGAAGCATTGGTGTCAATGGCTGGTAGTGAGGCCTGGGAAGGCCATTATACTTTTGATGCGCCTCAAGGAGAATGGACAGCGCTGGATTATGCGGCAAATGGCTGGCAGAAAGGACAAGGGGCGTTCGGCACAAACGATATGCCTGCGGTACGCACCGGGTGGAACACGAAAGATATCTGGGTACGCCGCGAATTTAATCTGAATGAAATCCCGGCAAATGCCCCTATTTATTTGAAGTATTCACACGATGATGTGTTCGAACTTTACTTGAACGGCGAAAAATTGGTGGCTACGGATTACTGCTGGAGAAACAATGTGGTGTTGGAGCTGTCTGACAAAGTACGTGCCAAGATGCGCAAAGGGCAAAATGTTATCGCTGCGCATTGTCATAACACGACCGGAGGTGCTTACGTAGACTTCGGATTGTATACGACTAACCAGAAGACAGTGGAATTTGAGAATGCAGCCATCCAGAAATCGGTAGATGTATTGCCCACCCAAACTTACTATACGTTTACTTGCGGTCCGGTGGAACTCGACGTGGTTTTCACTGCCCCCATGCTGATTGACGATCTCGACCTGATTTCAACTCCCATAAACTATATTTCTTATCAGGCTACCTCTACCGATAAAAAAGCACACGATGTGCAGGTGTACATCGAAACAACTCCTCAACTCGCCGTAAACGAAATGACCCAGCCCACTAAAGCACAGGTTATCCGGAAAAACGGTATCAATTACGTTGAGGCAGGAAGTATCGATCAACCGATTACCGACCGAAAGGGAGACTTGATAAGCATTGATTGGGGATATGTGTATCTGGCTGGAAAAAACGGAGCAAATACTTCGGTCAGTTTAGGAAATTATGCCGACATGAAAGCGGCGTTCTCTACGCAAGGAGAACTGATGGCAGGACGGCGTGAAGTTATCACACGCAAAGCCGATGAAATGCCTGCAATGGCTTATATGGAAGATTTGGGTACTGTTTCTTCCACAGGGAAAAGCGGTTTCATGATGATTGGATACGATGATATCTACTCTGTCGAATACATGTACGAACGACGGATGGCTTACTGGAAACACGACGGAAAGGTCAGCATTTTCGATGCTTTCGAACGCGCGAAGGCAAACTATCAGAGCATCATGGAGCGTTGCCGCGATTTCGATGCCATGATTATGAAGGATGCCGAAAAAGCCGGAGGCAAGAAATACGCCGAAATCTGTGCGGCTTCTTATCGACACGTGATGGCTGCCCACAAATTGTTTACCGACAAAGAAGGCAACTTACTGTTCTTCTCAAAAGAAAATAACAGTAACGGATGCATCAATACGGTAGACCTTACTTATCCTTCTGCTCCTTTGTTCCTTGTTTACAATCCCGACTTGATGAAAGGCATGATGACAAGTATCTTTGAATACAGCGCAAGCGGAAGATGGAACAAGCCTTTCCCGGCACACGATTTGGGTACTTACCCGATAGCCAACGGGCAAGTATATGGTGGCGACATGCCGATTGAAGAAGGCGGAAACATGGTGATTCTGGCTGCTGCCGTAGCCAAAGCCGAAGGAAATGCCGATTATGCAAAAAGATATTGGGACTTGCTTACCATCTGGACCAACTATCTGGCAGAGTATGGTCAAGACCCCGAAAATCAGTTGTGTACCGATGACTTTGCCGGACACTGGGCGCATAACGCCAACCTTTCGGTTAAGGCAATCATGGGAGTGGCAGCTTACAGCGAAATGGCTAAAATGTTAGGCATGGACGAAGTTGCCGAAACCTATATGACGAAAGCGCGAAACATGGCAAAGAAATGGATGGAAATGGCAGGCGAAGGAGACCATTACCGTCTGGCATTCGACCGCCCCAATACATGGAGCCAGAAATATAACATGGTATGGGATAAGATGTGGGGATTGAATCTGTTTCCGGGCGTAATGGAAAAAGAATTGAAATATTATCTGACCAAACAAAATCCTTTCGGTCTACCGCTGGACAGCCGGAAAGAATATACCAAATCTGATTGGATTATGTGGACAGCTTCCATGTCGGAAGATATGGAAACATTCCAACAGTTCATTAACCCATTATATAAATATGTCAACGAGACGACAACCCGCGTGCCTATCAGCGACTGGCATCATACCGACAGTGGCGAATGGGTAGGCTTCCGCGCCCGTTCGGTTATCGGTGGATATTGGATGAAGGTATTGATGGATAAAATGCAAGAAAAACAGTAACATATAGGCACATAAAACGCTACCGCTTGCGTTGGCCTGCACATGCGGATGTTTTCATTAACACTACCGCATACACGGACCAACGCAAGCGGTAATGTTTTTAATTAGTTTATTCCGCAGAAAATCCGTAAGTTTGCATTCAGAAAAACATTCTGAAATGAAAAGATATATATTGATGTTAGTGGCGTGTGCAGGCATAGTTGCGGCAGTCGCCCAAAACAAACTGTTGAACTCGCCTTTCCGCAAACTCCAACTGGCGGAATTTGCGATTGCCAACCTATATGTAGATAAAGTAGACGAAGGGAAGTTGGTGGAAACGGCGATTATCAGTATGCTGGAAGAACTCGACCCACATTCCACTTACTCCGACCCGGAAGAGGTAAAACGCCTGAACGAACCTTTATTGGGAAACTTTGAAGGAATCGGGATTCAGTTTAATATGGCAACCGATACGCTGTTTGTCATCCAGCCCGTATCGGGAGGTCCTTCAGAAAAGGTAGGCATTCTGGCAGGCGACCGCATCATAGAGGTGAACGACACCGTAATAGCCGGAGTAAAAATGACTACGGATGAAGTAATGCGCCGTTTGCGCGGACCTAAGGGGTCGAAAGTCGATGTAAAAGTATTGCGCAACGGAGTGAAAGAGTTATTGCCTTTTACCATCAAACGCGATAAGATACCGGTTTACAGTCTTGATGCTTCATACATGGTAAACAAACACGTGGGGTACATCCGCATCAATCGTTTTGCGGCAACTACCGGACAAGAGTTTCGTGACGCACTTGGCAAGTTGCAAAAGCAGGGCATGAAGGATTTAATACTCGACCTGCAAGGCAACGGGGGAGGTTACCTGAATGCGGCAATCGAACTGTGCGACCAACTGCTGGGTAAAAAAGAGCTTATTGTGTATACAGAAGGACGCCGTAACCCTCGCTCGGAATTTACAGCAAAAGGTGACGGTGACTTCCAAACAGGCCGGCTGGTGGTACTGGTCGACGAGTATTCGGCATCTGCCAGTGAAATCGTTACGGGAGCCATTCAGGATTGGGACAGAGGCATCGTGGTAGGACGACGCACGTTTGGGAAAGGATTGGTTCAACGTCCGATTGATTTGCCCGACGGCTCCATGATCCGGCTCACCGTGGCGCGTTACTACACGCCTTCGGGACGCTGCATCCAAAAGCCTTATGAGAGTATCGAACAATATAATCAGGATTTGATAGACCGCTATAACCGTGGCGAAATGGTAAGTGCCGACAGTATTCATTTCCCCGATTCACTGAAAACCCGTACCCTGAAATTGGGACGAACGGTATACGGCGGGGGAGGCATCATGCCCGATTATTTCGTCCCGATTGATACCACCATGTACACCGACTATTATCTTGCTCTGCGCGATAAAGGAGCTATCGTTCAGGAGAATCTGAAGCTGATAGACCGCCATCGTGCCGAGTGGATAAAGAAGTATAAAACATTCGACCGCTTTAACCGCGATTTTGAAGTGACCGACGAGATGTTGAACGAACTGATAGCTACCGGAAAGGCAACCGGAGCCACATACGATGAGGAACAATATCAAACGGCACTGCCTTTAATCAAGACCCAACTGAAAGCATTGATAGCCCGCGATTTGTGGGACATGAACGAATATTTTCAGGTGATCAACGAACTGAGCAACAGTATGCAAAAAGCTGTCCAACTGCTGGAGCAGCCCGGCCTGAACTTTCCGAAGCGGGAATAATAACCATACGGGTCAGCGCAAATGCCAATGGATAGGGTTGCGCTGACCTGTATCCATCTCACAAGCCTAATGTTTCCTTAATACGCCCATAAGGTACATCTTTCAAAAGCACCTGCTTGCGGGCATCTAAAAGATAGAGGCTCGGCATGGCTTTCAGGTCATAAAGCGCATGGTCTTTTACCGTCATGCGGTCGTTTCCTATTATCCAGTTTTCCGGCATTTGAGGCAAGGCTTTTTTCCAAGCATCCTCATTCCCTTCGGTATAAATGGCAGTTACGGTTACATTGCCTTTATCTACTGCATTTGCCAATTCCGTATCGTCCATCATTTGTTGAAGAGTTTCATGGCAGCTCGGACATTCCGGATCATAAAACACCAATATCATCCGGTTGCCGCGAACGGATGTCTGCTTTAAGGAACGTTTACTCCCGTCGGGCAGGTAGTATACAAAGTCGGTGGCTTCTGTACCTACCCGGTTGCGGCTCGCCAACTCTGCCTTGAAAGCCAGTGTACTTTTCTGTGCTTCATCCAACGCCTTGCTTTGCATCATACGCTTCAGATAAACCAGATACAAGTCTTCGTTATAGAAAGGCGAGTTGGGATTGTACAGGTAATCTTCTGCCATCTGCATGAAAACCTTGCGCGCATGAGTATCTTGCTCCATTCCCGAACAGAAATTATCCATGCTCTGCCGGATGAGTTCCGGTTCGGTTATTCCGTCTGCCAACAATGCGATTTGATTTACAAAGCCTTGCTCGGAAACGTCCCGGTTATTGACTAATGCAGAGTCGGAGAAATCAAAGTTGTCCCAATAGTGTTGCAACAGGTATTCCTTTCGTTCTTCAGGCTCGGTCAGTGTAGAGGGAATGGACGGAAACGGGAACTGGGGTTCTACCGCTTGTTCCTGACGGGGGGACTGTGCGGAATCATCTGCCGTTTTCCTGCCGGCATTACCCTGACAGGCAAAGAGTACGACAAACATCAACAGTATCCCTACTTTGTTATATGACTTTTTTTTCATGGCTATATAAGATTAATTCAGATTAGTCTGTACATGCCGCCTGCCAACGTGCGGATTATCCCTTTCATCTCTAACTCAAAAAGGATTCCGGTGAGGCGGTTGATGGCAATGTTGCTTTCTACTACCAACAAATTGATTTGCAGTCCTTCTTCGTGTTTCTGCAGCAGGTCGACTACCAGTTGTTCGTCGGCAGAGAGGTCGGGAAAAAGCTGACGCTGTACGGCTGCTGCCGGAGTTTTCTGAGGGGCATCCCAGTTCATCGCCTTAACCAATTCTTCCGCACTTTGAAGCAACGAAGCGCGATTATTACGTATCAGGTTGTTACACCCTTCGGAAAAAACATCGCCCACTCTGCCGGGCACGGCAAAACAGTCGCGGTGGTAGCTTTCGGCTATTTCGGCTGTTATCAGCGAACCTCCTTTGGCTGCCGACTCAATAACCACTGTGGCATCACTGATACCCGCAACAATGCGATTACGCTTCACAAAGTTCTGGCGGTCGGGGCTGGTTCCGCTCGGATACTCGGTCAGCAGTCCGCCGTGTTCCGTCATTTCGGCTGCCGTTTTCCGGTGAACGTTCGGATAGATTCTATCCAGCCCGTGGGCCAGTACGCCTACCGTGTCCAACCCGTTTTGTAAGGCTGCGCGATGGGCATGGATATCTACTCCATACGCCAAACCGCTTACTATGATGACATCGGGCAACAATTCTTTCAGTTCGCCCACAAACCTCAAACACATATCCTTTCCGTACTCTGTAACATTGCGCGTGCCTACGATGCTGACTACGTGCATGGCGTTCAGATCGGCATTTCCACGATAAAACAACACCAACGGAGAATCTTCACACTCGCGTAAGCGCGAAGGGTAATCGGCATCTTTAGCAGTAAGTACACGGATGCGGTTTTTCTCGGCAAACTGTAATTCGGCTTCACACAGGCGCAACGTATCAGGGCAGTCGAACGATTTTACCAGCCGTTTCGGGAAGCCCGGAATACTACGCGACAATTCCTGCGTATGAAGGAACAAATCGCTCGCATTATCCACCGCACGCAACAAGTTATGCGCTCCTATCAGTCCCACACCCGGAATGCGCGTAAGGGCAAACGTATAAAGCGTTTCTTCGTTCATTCGCTGAGGTAAGGAGAAAAGGTTTCGTAAAGTAATGCGCTTTCACTCAAACGTCCGCCTACGAGACAAACTGTTTCAACAGTCGACTTGATGACCGGCTTCATGTCGGGCAGGCGGAAAATATCTTGATAAAATACGTACTTAATGCCCTCTTTCTTCAGGTATAATTTTGACACGAACTCATCGCCGCTGCGCAGCGGAGTCTTGAATGCCATGTTCAGACGCGCCACCACGGGGTCGATGCCCTGCTCATGCAGCCGGGCAAAACTGATGCCTGCCGAAAGCAGAAATTCATGACGTGTATGCTCGATGTAATGTTGGTAATTGGCATTATTCACAATTCCCTGTAAGTCGCATTCGTAATCGCGCACTTTCATCGTAAGTTCAAAGATATACTTTTCCATATCAGTGTTTAGTGTTATTCTGACAAAGATATAGTTTATCTGTGAAAAAATAATCCGCTTTCTGCAGTAAGTTCTGAGAAATATCCTGTTCTGCCAACTATTGCTACAGATGCCTTCTCCGGTAAAATCCTGTATTTTAGGTACTATCCGGCTCTGTCGGAAAGTTGGAAAATCCTACCCATAGGACGGGGAAATTCTATGGGTAGAACCGAGTAACTCTACCGCATGGAATGACTGACGCTAACGGTAGCGTTTTCCGGAACAAATCAATGGGTTTTTCACCTACGCTTTCAGCTATAAAAAACAAAAGGCTACCTCAAAAAAAATTGAGATAACCTTTTATTTCGCGTATAATTTATGTCAGTAGAAACCAATATTTACTGGTTGGGCTGCGCATCTTTATCGGTCTTTGTCTGCTCAGCCAAGTTCATTGCCGCCGTTTGAAGTGCAGCGATGGCAGCTTCCTGCACCTGCTGTTTTTGCCTTTCTTCTTCCTCCTTGCGTCGGGCTTCCATTTCGTTTACGTAACGGCTCACGCTCAGTATCATCCCGATATAAGCACAGTTGATGAGTGTAGACGTTCCTCCCTTGCTGATAAGCGGAAGAGGTTGTCCGGTAACAGGAAACAGTCCTACGGCTACCATCATGTTAAGCAATGCCTGCGATACCAACAGCAGTGCGATACCCATTACCAGAAACGCAGGGAAACTCCTGTCACACTTTCGGGCGATTTTCCCCGTTCGCATCAGCAACCAAATATAAAGAATGGCAACAAACGCCCCTCCCACCAGTCCGAGTTCTTCGATGATAATGGCGAAAATGAAGTCGGAAAATGCTTGCGAAAGGAAGTCACGCTGGATGCTGTTTCCGGGCATCTTACCTACGATGTGACTGGAAGCAATGGCTATATTGGCATGAGCTACTTGTGCATTCTTGTCGATATCGTATTTAGCGGCAGGAACGGCTTCACTGTCGGCAAAAAATCCCTTGATACGGTTCTGCCACGTCTCTACACGGTGCATCATCGGCACTTCTCTCAGTTTTTCGGCAGGGATAGCCATTACCACCCCGATGAAAAGACCAAGCATCAGCACCACTGCCGCCGCCAGCTTGGTCAGTTGCTGCCACGGAACTCTGCCGATAATCATCATCAAGAATACCACTCCGAACAGCAACACCGCCGTAGAGCCGTTTTCGGGGGCAATCAATATGAAAACAACGCCCGTTATCCACATTATCCACCGGAAAGCCTTCCGGTTTGTTCCGTTTTCTTCTTGAAACTTAGACAAGATGAATGCCGTAACGATTATTACCGCCATTTTCGCCAACTCGGAAGGCTGAAACTGAATGCCGAAAAACGTCATCCACCGTGCCGCACCGTTGATACGGTCGCCCGTTACAAGTCCGGTTATCGTAACAAAAGCCAGTAAGACAGCCGAAATAGGGAGAAGGAAGAACGGAAATACCCGGAAAAACTTATAGGGAATGTTGTGAACCAACACTACGATACAGGCTCCCACCATCAGGATGAGGCTATGCTGGGTAATAGGTTCCCAATGGTCGCCGCTCTTGTAAGTCAGCGTACTGGCGGCGCTGAATACCTCGATAACGGATACCAGACAAAGAAACAGGAAGATAATCCAGATAGCCTTGTCGCCTTTAAACAAATTTTTTAGCAAATCCATCGCTCTAAGTATCTAACGGTTTATTACAGGTTTCTTACACACTCTTTAAACTGGTCGCCGCGGTCTTCGTAACTCTTAAAGAGGTCGAAGCTGGCGCAGCAGGGACTCAGCAATACGGTTTCGCCCTGTTTTGCCATCCGGTAAGCAGCATCAACGGCATCTTTCATGCTTTGAACATCGGCTATCGGCAGTCCGAACCCATCGAAGAATCCGTGCAACTTCTCGTTGTGCAAGCCCAAAAAGATAAGCCCAGAACATTTTTCCCTTACCAAATCGGCAATTTCGTTGTAATCATTTCCTTTGTCTTTGCCACCCAAAATAAGTACCGTCTTGGTTTTCATGCTCTGAAGGGCATACCAGCAAGAGTTTACATTCGTGGCTTTCGAGTCGTTAACGTACTCTACACCACGCACACGAGCCACCTTCTCTAAACGGTGTTCCACCCCCTTGAAATCGCTCAACGCCTCCCGGATATCTTCTTTCCGGATACCGGCAATGTTGGCAGAGATACCTGCCGCCATCGAGTTGAACAGATTGTGCGTGCCTGTCAAAGCCAGCTCCTCCTGCTCCATGTTAAACGCGATGGGCTGTGTGAAATAAATCTTGTTCTGCTCAACAAATGCAGCCAATCCGTCTTCACGCTTTTCAGCAAAGGGATAATAATGTCCGTGAATGCCATACTTATGAAGTTCGTGTTGGATAATGGGGTCATCGTTCCAGAAAATGAATGCGTCTTCAGGCGTCTGGTTCTGGATAATGCGGAACTTGGCATCCACATAGTTCTGCATCTTGTAATCATAACGATCGAGATGGTCGGGCGTGATGTTCATCAGCACGGCAATGTTGGCATGAAACTTATACATGTTATCCAACTGGAAGCTGCTCAACTCGATAACATAATAATCGTAGTTACATTCCGCCACCTGATAAGCAAGGCTCTGACCGATATTTCCGGCAAGCCCCACGTTGAGTCCGGCTTTCTTGAAGATATGATAAATCAGCGAGGTAGTGGTTGTTTTTCCGTTACTGCCCGTGATACAAATCATTTTGGCATTCGTATAACGTCCGGCAAATTCGATTTCGGAAATAACCGGAATGCCTTTTTCTTTCAGTTTCAGAATCATAGGAACATCGTTGGGGATGCCCGGACTCTTGATTACTTCATCGGCATTCAGTATCAACTCCTCCGTATGCTTTCCCTCTTCCCACCGGATGCCTCTTTCGTTTAACATGTCTTTGTATTTGTCTTTAATGGCAGACATGTCTGATACAAACGTGTCGAAACCTTTCTTTTGTGCCAGTATCGCTGCACCTGTGCCGCTTTCACCGGCTCCTAATATGACAATTCTCTTTGTCATGACTCTTTATCTAATCTTTAAAGTTATAATCGTTATTGCTGCGAGTACGATGGTTACAATCCAGAAGCGGACGGTAATTTTCGACTCGTGAAATACACTCGCCGGACGTGTAAAAACATACGTACACTCAGGGTCGAGCTGCGATAGGGTCGTGCGGAAATGATCGTGAATCGGCGTACGTTTGAAAACACGTCGCTTGATTCCTTTTTTCTTTCCGCTCCGGAAGTATCTTACTTGTAAAATTACAGACAAATTCTCTATAAGGAACACACCGCACAGTATCGGTATGAGCAATTCTTTATGGATAATGATGGCGAATACAGCGATGATACCGCCAATGGTAAGGCTACCCGTATCGCCCATAAATACTTGAGCGGGGAACGCATTATACCACAAGAAACCGATAAGCGCACCAATAAAGGCACAAATATAGATTACCAGTTCCTCACTTCCCGGTATATACATAATATTCAGGTAACCGGCGTATTCGATGTGACTGGAAACGTAAGCCAGAATCCCTAACGTGACTCCGATTATCGCAGAGTTTCCGGCTGCCATACCATCCATCCCGTCATTCAGGTTGGCTCCGTTGGATACGGCTGTCACCACAAATATCGTAACCAGTACGAATACAATCCAACCCGCTGTTTGTGCATGTTCGCCGAAGAATCCTACAAAATCAGCATAATCAAGGTTATTGTTCTTAAAGAAAGGGATGGTTGTTTTAGTAGACTTCTCATCTTGCGTCTTATGCACCACCTCTACAATCTCTCCGTTACGCTGTACTTCCACATTCTCGCGTATAACTACATCGGGACTAAGGTAAAGCGTCAGTCCTACAATCAATCCCAAGCCTACTTGCCCGATAATTTTAAACTTTCCATGCAAGCCCTCCTTGTCTTTGCGGAATACTTTGATATAATCATCCAAAAAGCCCAAAGTTCCTAACCAAACAGTGGTTATCAGCATCAGCAACATATAGATATTATGCAGCTTACCCAACAATAGGCAAGGTATCAGGGTAGCCACAATAATGATAATGCCCCCCATTGTAGGAACGCCAACTTTATTGACATTAAAGGGGTCAATCGAAGCGTCGCGCTGGGTTTCGGTTATTTGTTTCCGTTTCAGCAAATTGATAAAGTATTCCCCAAAAATAGAAGAAATCAACAATGCAATGATAACCGCCATCAGCGAACGAAACGATACGTAACCAAACATTCGCGCACCGGGAAAATCAATTTGCTCTAAATAATGAAATAGATAATATAACATGCCTATCAGTTTTCGTTTGCAAATATATCTTTTACCACTTCTTTATCATCGAAATGATGTTTCACTCCCTTAACTTCTTGGTAATTCTCATGTCCCTTTCCGGCTATCAACACCACATCGCCCGGTTGTGCCAGCATACATGCCGTACGGATGGCTTCACGGCGGTCGGCAATAGAGATAACCTTACGCATATCCTCTTTTGTCAATCCTGCCAACATATCGTTAATGATATCTTGCGGTTCTTCGAAGCGAGGATTATCCGACGTTATCACTACCTTATCGCTTTGTTTTACCGATTCTTGCGCCATGAGCGGACGTTTGCCTTTATCGCGATTACCGCCTGCCCCCACTACCGTGATTACTTGTCCGCGTCCTTTGAGCACTTCATGAATGGCATTCAATACATTCTCTAAGGCATCGGGGGTATGGGCGTAATCTACAATCGCTGTATAGCCTTTCGGCGAACGAATGGCATCGAAACGTCCGGATACAGGACGCAAGATGCTTAATGCAATTAAGACTTCTTCCGGCTGTTTTCCCAATAAGCAGGCTGCTCCATATACGGCCAACAAATTGGAAGCGTTAAACCGTCCGATGAATTGTACGTTCACCTCTCTGTTGTTAATATCCAACAACATTCCTTCAAAGCCGTCTTCCAATACCTTCCCTTTGAAATCGCATAACGTACGAAGCGAATAAGTCGCAACTTTGGCTTTCGTATTTTGTACCATGACCAAGCCATTTTTATCATCGGCGTTCGTCAGTGCGAAAGCCGATTTAGGAAGTCCATCAAAAAAAGCCTTTTTCGCTTTCAGATAATTCTCAAAGGTTTTATGGTAGTCCAAATGGTCGCGGGTGAGATTCGTAAAGATACCTCCTGCAAATTTCAGTCCGCCGATACGTTTTTGAGCCACCGAATGAGAACTTACTTCCATAAACGCATATTTACAGCCTTCGTCTGCCATTTTGCCTAATAATCTGTTAAGCGTAATGGGGTCGGGTGTAGTATGGTCGGTCGGAATGGCTTCTCCGTCAATATAATTGCATACCGTAGATATTAAACCTACCTTATATCCAAAGCGGCGAAACATTTCATAAAGCAAAGTAGCGATGGTGGTTTTCCCGTTCGTTCCGGTAACGCCCACCAAATCTAATTTTTCTGTCGGATTGCCATAAAATGTTGTAGCCAACTTGCCTACCGCATCTTCCGAATCGCTCACTTGAACATAAGTAACCTTGTCATCGGTTTGCTCAGGCAGGATTTCACATACGATAGCGGCAGCTCCATCGGCAATAGCTTTTCCGATGTACGCATGTCCGTCTGTTTGAGTTCCTTTCACAGCTACAAACAAACAGCCGGGCTTCACCAAGCGCGAGTCCATTTGTATGTCTGTTACCTCTATATTTAAATCGCCTGCCCAACGGCAAACGTTCACAGATTTCAAAATTTCTTCCAGTTTCATTTCTTTATCTTATTTAAGAATCAATGTTATAGTTTGCCCCCTGCGGACATGAGACCCGGCCGCAAGGCTTTGAGAAGTGACCTTCCCTACGCCCGACAAACGGACTTTCAGCCCGTAACTTTCCAACAGGTAAACGGCATCTTTCGCACCCATGCCCTTTACGTTAGGAAGCAACTTGCTGTTTATTTTAGTTTCTTTCAGCTCTGCCTGAGTGGGAGTGGTTGTCACTTTTCCCCATACAGGAATGTCTTCCGACGCTGTCGGGATAGACGCACTGTTGCTGTTCACATTCAGTGCGCGCAATACATAAGCAGCCTCTTGGATATCTCCGCTCTTTACGTTAGGTATCAGTATCGAGGTAGAATCTTTGGCATGTTCCAAATCCTGATTCAAATGTTTCGCATAAATACGTTCGGCGATGCGGCTGAACACGCTTCCTGCCTGCAAGCCTCCGGATGCCGGACCGTGAGGTATCTGAATAGAAACAATGCAACTGTATTTAGGGTTCTCGGAGGGGAAGTAACCGCAGAAGCTAACCAAATAGCTTACTCCTCCAGCTTTATATCCGGCTTTACCTTGCGAGATTTGCGCTGTTCCTGTTTTGCCCGATACGCTGAACTGTTTGCTTCCTGCCGGTTTTGCAAGTCCTTGCGAAACCACTTTACGCAGAATAGTACGTATCTGCATCAACGTCGTATCCGAACAAATTTTCGGATTGACTATTTCCGTCGGAAATTCTTTCAATATCTCGCCGTCTTTGGCTATTGCTTTCACAAACTTGGGTTTCACCATCACGCCGTTATTGGCAATGGCATTATAAAAATTCAACAGATAAATGGGAGGAATCATCGTTTCGTAACCGATACTCATCCACGGCAAAGTGGTTCCTGCAAAATAACGTTCGTTCGGTCCTTGTATGCGCGGACTTGCTTCACCCACAAAGCCCAAGTTCAGCGGTTTGTCGATGCTCATGCGTTTCAAGCCGTCGACAAACTTTTGGGGATTCTTTCCGTAAAAATGATCGATAATCGTCGATACGCCCACATTGGATGATACTTCAAGGATGCGTGTCACATCTATCTTTCCATAACCGCCCTTATACCAGTTCCAGTCTTTCATGAAACTGCCGTGCATATTTACCACCCCGTTTCCTGTATCTACCACATAATCGGGCGTAATATATTTATCTTCGAGCGCTACCATGATAGAAGCCGTTTTAAAGGTAGACCCCGGCTCCATCAGGTTACTTACCGAAGCATTGCGCATTTCGTAATAATTCCCGTCGCCTGCTTTGGTCATGTTTACATTAGCTTTCACATCGCCCGTAGCAACTTCCATTACTACCGCTACTCCGGATACGGCATTCAGATTTTTGAGCTGGTCTACAAGGGCTTTCTCGGCAATATCCTGCATGTCGACATCGATGGTTGTAATCACATCGCAACCATCTACCGCCGGCTTATCCACGATATTCAAGTATTTGTTCATCACCTTTTGGCGGTGGGTGATGCCATTTTGCCCGCGCAAAATTGAATCGTAAGTAAGCTCAATGCCGTTTTTCGCACCCAACGTTATATCGGGGTACATATCGCCCAACGTACGGGCAGCCAACGAGCCGAAAGGTTTTTTCCGCTGATTGAAAGCCAATTCGTGAAATCCGCCCCGGTATTTATTCAAATTAAACACCGGAAGTTTTTTGACCTCCTTATACTCAATATATGAGATGCGCTTGGGGTAAAGCAAATAGTTTCTGCTCTTCGCACGCCTTCCGTTCAAGATATGCCGACGAAAGCTCTGCGCACTTTTATCCGGGAATATCTGATGCATCCCTTCACAGATTTCCGTCAGATGGTTCATCAGTACAGAGTCGTTACCGGCTTCTTTCAGCGCTACGAAATCCATATAAATTTTATATTCCGGCAAGCTGCTCGCCATTAATTTCCCGTCGGCTGAAATAATATTTCCGCGCGTAGGAGCAACCGTGACATTCTCTTTAACGAAACGGTCGGCAACGTCTTTCCAGTACTGACGTTCTGCAAACATGATAAATGCGGCCTTGATAATAACCGCCACCGCTATCAACGCCATAACAAACACTATGAACGTATAGCGGAGCATGATATTTTTCTGTCCAAACATCATCTTATTTCTTCTCTTTAATTAAAAATGGAGGAGTAGTAGCTGTTTGAAGCGGCATTTTCCCTTCTTCTGTTGCAACATATTCTTCGATGCGCGACTGGCGGCTCCGTTCGGTCAGTTCCGAAGAAATGGTCAGCGCATCATATTTTGTATCTACCAGCTCTTTTTTCAACCGGTCTATTTCAATGATTTCACGCTGGCTTTCATAACGGTTGTTTATATAGAAAATGGTCAAGATTACTATTAAAATAAGCAAGTTGGCCTGCTTTCTCAGGAAGTTATGAGCCAAAATATCCCCTCCCAAGATGCTTTTCAGCGTGATATGGAAAGTTTCCTGCTGCTTGTCTTCTTGTTGTTCCATAACTTTTACTTGTTATTTCTTTTCTGCAATTCTTAATTTAGCGCTTCGCGAGCGAGGATTACGCAGTATCTCCTCGTCGGCGGGCACGATTACTTTATTGTTTATCAGGCGGAACGGTGTTTTTACGTTTCCATAAAAATCCTGATCGGCCTTTCCTTCGATATTTCCTGTTTTCATCAGGTTCTTTACCATGCGGTCTTCCAGCGAATGATAGGTGATAACCACCAGTCTCCCTCCGGGCTTCAACGCCTCGGTAGCCGCATACAGCATTTCTTTCAGCGCCTGCATTTCTTCGTTCACTTCGATGCGCAGCGCCTGAAACACTTTCGCCAATTCTTTTTTTTCTCTTTCCCTGCCGTACAGCGGCTTTACCACTTCAAGAAAATCGCCTATGGTATCAAATGGCTTCCGGGCGCGCGCCTTTACCAATACGTTCGCCAGCTTCCGGCTGTTCTTCAGTTCACCGTACAGGTAAAACACATCAGCCAGCCGCTCTTCATCATACGTATTGACTACATCGGCAGCCGTCATTCCCGCCCGGCGGTTCATGCGCATGTCCAACTTTCCGTCGAAACGAAAAGAAAAGCCGCGCTCACTGTCGTCGAAATGATGAGACGACACTCCCAAATCGGCAAGAATACCGTCAACCTCTTCCACTCCGTAGTAACGAAGAAAGTTACGCAGATACCTGAAATTACTCCGCACGAAGGTAAAACGGCTGTCATCCACAATGTTGCGCTCCGCATCTTCGTCTTGATCGAAACTGAACAAACGGCTTTCCTTTCCCATCCGACGCAAAATCTCCCGTGAATGCCCACCTCCTCCGAAAGTTACGTCCACATAAATTCCGCCATCCTGCAAGTTCAGTCCGCAGATGCTTTCCTGCAAAAGTACAGGCACATGATAAGTCTGTTCCGTTTCGTTCATGAGTCAATATCTTTGCTGTTTTTAGCTATTATATAATTAAGGTGTAAAATTAGGCATTTCCTTATAATTAGGCACTATATTGGTTGGGGAATTTTTCAGAAAGTTATCAACAGCCCGCCTCAGCGCGGTGTATTTTGCTTTCTCAAACACAAGCCGTTATCTTGGAAACCTGTCGGCTTACACCGAGCCTTCCCAAACTTTTTCCGGCTTGCCGGAAGCCCGAAAAACGCTACCCATAGCGTAAACAAGTTCTATGGGTAGAACCGGGCAACGCTACCGCATGAGTTGACCAACACTAACGGTAGCGTTTTCCGGGATTTTACTGCGGGAATTTCCGCCAGCGTTTTACCCGGCAGAATAGTTAAACAAAAGCCGGGCAACAAACCGCCAGCTTTCCCTAAATCACGGGCAAAAAAAGGCCCGGTTTGTCATATCAACGTATACAAAACATGCCCTACAGTATATTTTTTGTGTTAAATAGTAGATTTTTTTACCACTATTGCCCTATTTATCAAAAGATACATTACTTTTGTAACACAAATACAATAAAGTAAAGAATGGCTGACGACTCAATCTTTTTAATTGACATAGACAAGATTCTGAAAGAAAAGGCAGGACCAAAAGCCAAAAGGGTTCCCCGATTCGTGGTTTCGTACCTGAAACACATCGTACATCAGGATGAACTGAATGTCTTTTTAAAAGAAGTCTCCGGTAAAGAAGGAGTCGACTTTCTGGAAGCGTGCATGGAGTTTCTTGATGTAAAACTTGATATCAGGGGACTTGAAAATCTCCCTAAGGAAGGTTTGTGTACGTTTGTGTCCAATCACCCTTTAGGGGGACAAGACGGTATCTCACTGGGATATATACTTGGAAAGCACTACGACGGGCGAATCAAATATCTGGTAAACGACTTACTGATGAACCTCCGCGGACTGGCGCCCCTTTGTATCCCAATCAACAAAACCGGTTCGCAATCGCGCGATTTCCCTAAAATGGTAGAAGCCGGCTTCCGCTCAGACAGTCATATCATCATGTTCCCCGCCGGACTTTGTTCGCGCAGGCAGAACGGAACAATCAAAGATTTGCCGTGGAAAAAAACATTCATTACCAAAAGTATAGAAACTCACCGCACCATTGTACCCATTCATTTTGAAGGACGAAACTCGAACTTCTTTTACACGCTGGCAAATGTCTGTAAGTTCTTAGGAATCAAGTTTAACATAGCCATGCTTTATCTTGCCGACGAAATGTTGAAAAACCGCCATAAAACGTTCCGGGTAACCATCGGGAAACCCATCCCGTGGGAAACATTCGGTAAACAGAAAACTCCGGCCGAATGGGCGGACTACGTGCGTGAACTGGTTTACAAATTATAAAAAGATGTTATAATTGATAGATATGGAAGATATTATTGCTCCGATTGACAAGGAACTACTGAAATCGGAACTCACACCCGACAAACGTATGCGCTCCACAAACAAAAGTAACAACGAAATATACGTTGTAACATGGCAAAACGCGCCTAACGTATTGAAAGAAATCGGTCGCTTACGTGAAATCGCATTCCGCGCAGCCGGAGGTGGCACAGGCATGTCGATGGACTTGGATGAATACGACTTAATGGAAAATCCTTACCAGCAACTGATTGTTTGGAATCCGGAAGCTGAAGAAATATTGGGAGGATACCGTTACATACTGGGCGATGAAGTAGAATTCGACGAGCATGGGAAACCTAAATTGGCTACGGCTCACATGTTTGATTTCTCCGAGAAGTTTTTAAAAGATTACCTTCCTACCACCATCGAATTAGGGCGTTCGTTCGTAACCCTCGAATATCAGTCTACACGCTCCGGCTCAAAAGGTTTATTTGCACTCGACAATCTGTGGGACGGATTGGGAGCATTGACAGTAATCAAGCCCAATGTGAAATATTTCTTTGGTAAGATGACGATGTATCCCAGCTACAACCGCTTCGGACGCGACATGATTCTTTATTTCCTCAACAAGCATTTCTACGACAAAGACAAGCTGATAACCCCGATGACCCCGCTGCAGATAGAAACAGACCCGGCGGTTCTCGAAAAGTTGTTCTGCCACAATACGTTTAAGGAAGACTATAAGGTTTTAAACGCCGAGGTGCGTAAGTTGGGATATAACATTCCGCCTTTGGTTAACGCTTACATGGGACTTTCGCCCACCATGCGTATGTTCGGGACTGCCATTAACGACGGTTTCGGAAATGTAGAAGAAACGGGTATTCTGATTGCCGTAGATGAGATTCTGGAAGAAAAGCGTGTACGCCATATCGAATCTTACATAAAAGAACATCCCGAAGCCTTGCATTTCACTTCAGGAGCTAATCCGGTGATTTCAAAATAAAAGAATTGTTTATAGGAACATTGAGCAGATGTTCCTTTTTACCCAATACTTCGCAAAAGCGTAAATCTACGCTTTTGCGACACTACTCTTTCAATCTTCCAAGTATTGCATAATCTTCCCGCTAATCTGCAAAAGGGAAATCTCACACATTTTTGTATCATACTCTGCCGAAAGGATACGTTCTTCCGCATCGAGCAGACTCTTTTGTGCCTCGCGCATCTCGATACCCGACAAGTCTCCCAGCAAGTAACGGTCTTTCGCTATGTCGTGATTTTCTTTTGCTGCTATCAGGTTCTGACGTTCAAGGCTCAACAGACGAAGGTTGTTCCGGTATGCCTGCCAAAGGTTGCTGAGGTCGGCACGCAATCCCTGTTCCAGTTCCTCACGCTCTAACTGGGCGTTGCGGATGGCAAGGCTTGCGTTACGCTTTTCGCGCTTACGGTTTCCGTCGAAGATGTTAAACCCTACCGTCACCCCGCCGCTGAATCCCCAATTACTGCGGCTGCGCGTGGCGTTTACATCGTATTTATTTAATGTATAACCGTATCCGGCATTCAGCCGCACGTAAGGATAGTTACGCGACAATACTTTCTTATAATCCAACTGTGCGATAACCGAATTCTGGTCGGCACGCAACAAGCTGGCGTTGGCGGTAAGCGTAGAATTCCAAAGGTCGTTGAAATCCAAGAAGTCGCTGATGTCAATCACCGAATCCCGTACTTGTATCGGGCGGTCGACATCTTTTGCCGCCATCAGCTCGTTCAGATTGATGCGCGAAGTATGTACCAGTTCCTGCTGTTTCATATACTGCGCACTGTCGGCATTAAAGTCTACCGTAGCCTGCTGATAATCCAAACGCGAGAAGTTTCCGATGTGGTATCGCTCTTCCACAATGCGCAACCGCTCCTTCGAGAGCGAAACAGCATAACGGAAGTTCTTCAAACGGATTTCCTGCTGAATATAATTGTAATACTCGGCGGTAAGCGTTGCAATAAAATCCTCAATGGCAATGCGGGTATTGGTTTCACCCTGCCGCTTTAATTCCTGTAACTGTTTATACGTGGTACTGATGCTGAAACCGTCGAACACTGTCCAGTTAACATCAAGCCCGGCATCCAATGTTTGGTCGAATACACCGCGCTGCTTGGTTGTGATACCCGTCTCCCGCTCTTCGGTATTCGTATTGTCTGCCGTACCCGTATAACTGGCAGTCAAATCTACCGTAGGCAAGAACCCTGCGTTCCCCAGCGTAGCGTTGTTTTTGCTAATCAATTCCTCATTGCGCGTAATGCGTAGCGAATAATTGTTCATCAACCCTTCTTCAAGACATTGCTTCAGGGTATATTCATATTGTGCCCTCAACGGGAAGGCTATGAAGACATATAGTATTAAAAAGGGAATGATTCGTTTCATGCTTTTTTCTCCTTTTTTTGCCGGTTAGTAGATATATAAGAATAAATGGCAGGAACGATATACATCGTAAGGAAGGTAGAAACCAACATACCTCCCACTACCGCCGTACCCATCGCGATGCGTTGATTGGCTCCTTCGCCCGTGGCAAAAGCTAACGGAATCAAACCTAAAATGGTTGCCGCACTGGTCATCAGGATGGGGCGCAGACGTTGAAGGGCTGCATCGCGGATAGCTTGCATTTTTTCTTCGCCATGCTCCTGTTTCTGATTCGCAAACTCCACAATCAGAATACCGTTCTTTGCCACCAGACCGATAAGCATGATGATACCAATCTGGCTGAATATATTCATGGTTATATTACCGAAATACATAAAAATCAATGCTCCGGCAATGGCAAGCGGAACGGTAAGCATGATGATAAAGGGGTCTTTGAAGCTTTCAAACTGGGCAGCAAGAATCAGATAAATCAATATCAGAGCAAGAATGAAAGCAAACATCAGACTGGAAGAACTTTCGCGATAGTCTTTCGAGTCGCCCGAAAGGGCAGTACGGAAAGTGTCATCCAATACATTCGCCGCTATCTTATCCATTTCGTCCAGTCCCTGCCCGATGGTCTTTCCTTCTGCCAGTCCTGCCGAAATAGTAGCCGAAATAAAACGGTTGTAATGATACAGCTTGGGAGGAGCTACCGCTTCTACAAACTCTACCAAGTTATCCAACTGTATCATCTCTCCTTTGTCGCTCCGGATATAAATGGACTTGATGTTTGCCGGTTGGTTGCGCTGTTGGCGGCTTATCTGCCCGAGAATTTCGTATTGCTTTCCGTTCATGTAGAAATAACCCATACGCTGACCGCTCAAGCCGTATTGCAGGGTTTCGCCGATGTCGCGCACGCTTACACCCATCGTTCCCGCTTTATCGCGGTTGATATGAACGCGCATTTCGGGACTGGTGAACTTCAGATTGACATCTGCCATCTGGAATACCGGGTTATCATAGACCTGTCGTAGAAATTCCGGCAATACCTTTTCCAACTTCTCGATACTTACCGATTGGAGTACATACTGGACGGGCATACTGCTCCGCCGTCCGCCAAACGATGACTGCTGACGTACAAATGCACGCGCTTTGGTATGCTTGCGTATCGCCTGCGATATCTGTTCGGCAACCTCCATCTGGGTATAATCGCGTTCTTTGATGTCTTTCAGTGTTATTTGGATATTTCCGCTTCCGCTTGAGACACGTGCCGTAACAAAAGCAGCATCGGGAATTATCGAATCAACCAACTGATTGATTTCTTCGGTATAATCGCGGATATATTCATAGCTGGCTCCTTCGGCCGCACGGGTATCGATATTGATTTGCGAACGGTCTTCAAGCGGAGCCATCTCCGAAGGTATCTTGTTCCAAAGGAAAGCGATGATAATCAGCATGACTATCGTAAACGGAATGGCAGCGAACCGATGACGCAACACATAAGCCAACGACTGCGAGTAATAACGGTTCATTCCCTCAAAGAAAGGCTCGGTTTTACGATAGAACCAGTTTTGCTTTTCGCGGTAGCGCAACATCTTGGTGGCAAGCATCGGAGTGAAAGTCAGGGCGGCAAATGCTGAGATAATCACCGAGCCGGCAACCACGAAACTGAACTCGCGGAACAGGCGTCCGCTCGTGCCCTCCATAAACACAATCGGCAAGAATACCGCTGCCAACGTAATGGTTGTGGAAATGACGGCAAAAAAGATTTCTTTTGCACCTTCTATACCGGCTTCAAAGGGTTTCATACCACGTTCGATGCGGATATAGATGTTTTCGGTCATAACGATGGCATCGTCCACCACCAGTCCCACGGAAAGCACCACGGCAAGCATCGTCAACACGTTGATAGAAAAGCCTGCTACGTACATCACAAAGAATGCTCCAATCAACGATACGGGGATAACGATACAGGGAATCAGCGTTACACGCCAGTCGCGCAAGAAAAGAAAGATGATAAGGATAACCAAGACGAAAGCCTCGTAAACCGTACTTTCCACTTCGGCTATGGATGCGCGGATAAAACGGGTATTGTCAAATCCATACGTATAATCCACATCATCGGGCAAATCTTTCTGTATCTGCGTCATGCGTTCGTATACGGCATCGGCGATTTCAATATGGTTTGCTCCGGGCTGAGGAATAACCACCACACCCACCATCGGCACACCGTTCATTTTCATGTAGCTTTTCAGGTCAGCCGGACCAAGTTCGGCATATCCGATATCGCTGAAACGGATAATTCTTCCGTTGCTCTCTTTAATGATAACATTATTAAACTCTTTCGCCGTGTGCATTTGTCCCATCGTTCGTAACGTCAGTTCCACGGTGTTTCCTTCGATGCTTCCCGACGGAAGCTCCAAGTTTTCCTCATCAATGGCATTCTTTACATCTACGGGAGTGATTCCGTATCCTGCCATCTTTACCGGGTCAAGCCAAAGGCGCATAGAATAACGCTTTTCACCCCAAATAGATACACTACTTACATCGGATATGGTTTGCAACTGCTCTTTTACGGTCAGGTCGGCTATTTCGCTCAGCTCCAGCAGCGAGCGGGTATTGCTTTGGATGGCTACCATCAGGATGGGACTGGCATCGGCATCGGCTTTCGACACAGTGGGAGGGTCGCAATCGCGCGGCAAATAACGCTGCGCACGCGATACTTTATCGCGCACGTCATTGGCAGCCGTTTCCAAGTCGACAGACAATTCAAATTCCACCGTAATGCGGCTCTGTCCCTGCTGGCTCACGCTGGACAGTGAGCGGATACCCGGGATACCGTTGATATTCTGTTCAAGTGGCTCGGTTATCTGATTTTCAATTACTTCAGCGTTAGCTCCCGGATAACTGCAACTAACCGAGATAATGGGATTATCGACCGACGGATATTCACGTACACCGAGAGTGGTATAACCGATGAGTCCGAAAAGCAGGATAATAATCGTAAGTACGGTGGCCAACACCGGTCTTCGGATACTAAGTTCGGAGATATTCATAAGCCACGCATATTAATCGATTTTATCTATGATAACCGGCATACCCTGACGCAACTGCAAAGTACCGGAGGTGAGAATCGTATCGCCCGCTGCCAGCCCACGTAAAATCTGTACTTCCGCATCGGTACGAATACCTATTTCTACATCTACCGGCTGAGCTACCCCCGAACGATAAATGAAAACTTTATTCTTGCCCATTTCCGGCACTATGGCTTCGGAAGGAATGGCAATGGCATCAGCTATTTCCTGTTGTTTTAATTGGATATTTGCATAATGCCCCGGAAGCAGGCTGCCGCCCTCGTTAGGGTAAAGCGCCCGCACGGTCAATGTATGGGTTTCATCGTCAATGCGCGATTCGGTTGCATAGACCGTTGAGTTGAAAGAATCCAGATGTCCTTCGATTTCAAAAGAAAGATTGGTTCCTTTCTTTATCTGATGGGCATACCGTTCGGGGACATCAAACTCCACTTTCAGCGGGGTGATTTTCGTCAATTTTGCGATTACCGTAGTAGGTGAAGCGTATGCTCCGACACTCACTTGGCGCAAACCGATAATGCCGTCGAACGGCGCACGAAGTTCCGTCATATCAATGCTGGCACGCACATTCTCTATATCGGCATGAAGTGTGGCAAGTTCGGTTTTTACCTGCTCATAAGCCTCCTTACTTACGGCGTCACGCTGAAGCAGTGCGTTCTGACGAAACACACGGTCTTCGGCAAGGGGCATTTGAGCTTCAAGCCGTTTCAGTTGGGCTTGTAGCTGACTGTCGTTCACCTTTGCCAACAACTGTCCTTCGGTAACGAAAGTTCCTTCCTGAAAATTAATATCTATTATTTTCCCCGATGTTTCAAACGATAAATTCACTTCCTCGTCGGGCACGAGTCTACCGGTTACGAAAAGTTCTTCGGTCAGCAAGTGCGGCTTTATGATTTTCGCGTTTACATTCAATGCTTTCGATGAAGTTGATTCTCTCGGCAGCGAACGTTCCGCCTCCGATAAATCTTCATTCTCTCTGGGTGTGAAAGTACGGATTCCCAATACGGCCAAACCAATTCCTATCACACCGATAATTCCCCATTTGATGCGTTTGTCCATGTGTTTTTCAGTGATTAATGTTTTGTGCTAATACGGAGCGCGGTATTTCCCTTCTTCTTTATCTTCCAGCATATTCAGGTAAGAGGCATAGCGCGACTCGCTAATGTAATGTTTTTCCACCGCTTCGCGCACGGCGCAACCCGGCTCATGACGATGCGTGCAGTTATTGTATTTGCAGTTTGCCGAAAATTCAAATATTTCCCGGAAATAATGCCCCACCTCTTCTTCGTCCATATCAAACGTTCCAAATCCTTTGATTCCCGGCGTGTCGATAAGATAGCCTTCCTTATCTACCGGATACATCTCCGAAAAAGTAGTAGTATGCGTTCCCTTGTTATGGGCTGCCGAGATTTCTCCCGTTTTGAGCTGTTGTTCCGGAAGTATGGCATTAATAAGTGTCGACTTTCCAACGCCCGAATTGCCTGAGAATAACGTAACCTTTCCTGCCAATGCTGCCTTGACAGCATCAATGCCCGTGTTATTTAAAGCCGAAACCTTGTAACAGGCATACCCAAGATGGGTATAAAGGTTAATTAATCCATCCAAGTAACAAGACTCGTCTTCGGTATATAAGTCTACTTTGTTGAAAACCAAACAAACAGGTATGCGATATGCCTCGGCTGTAGCAAGAAAACGGTCGATGAAGATGGTGGAAGTTTCAGGATAATTGATTGTAACAACCAGCATACACTGGTCTAAGTTGGCAGCAATGATGTGCGACTGCTTGGAGAGGTTGGAAGCCCGGCGTATAATGTAATTCTTGCGGTCTTCTATGGAAGTAATAAAAGCCGTACCCTCGGCATTGACCGAAATCGAAACCCGGTCGCCCACGGCAATAGGATTTGTACTGCGAATTTCCTTCAAACGGAAATTTCCCTTAATTTTACATTCTACCGTCCGTCCATCGTCGGTCTTTACTACATACCAACTTCCTGTATTTTTTATAACTAAACCTTTATCCATAAACTCTCTTTAAATTGAAAATAGAGAAACAAAAACTCCCGCCTTGTTATACGGTTTCATATTTCCGCTTCTCCATTTCCAATTTCCAATCTTTACATCATACAGTCATGATTTCCTTATCTTTAGCTGCAAGCAAATCGTCTATTTGCTTGATATACTTGTCGTGAATTTTCTGCAATTTGGCTTCCGAGTTCTTCTGTTCGTCTTCCGGCATACCGTCTTTTACGGCTTTCTTCAGTGCGTCGATTGCATCACGGCGCGCATTACGAACACTCACTTTGGCTGTTTCACCTTCTGCCTTACACTGTTTTGCCAGTTGCTTGCGTCGTTCTTCGGTCAAAGGAGGAATCCCCAAGCGGATGATTTCACCGTTATTTTCCGGCATGATTCCCAGTTCAGAATCAATAATCGCCTTTTCAATGACACGGAACATATTCTTATCCCACGGTTTAATGGCGATACTACGAGCGTCGGGCGTAGTAACTGCTGCCACATTATTGATAGGAACCATGCTTCCGTAAGAGTCTACACGAATTCCGTCCAGCAGGCGAACGTCGGCTTTTCCGGCACGAATGTGAGCCAATGATTCGTCTAAATACATGACTGCCATGTCCATTTTCTCTTCAGCTCCGCTGATAATCGTTTTTGAGTCTGCCATAATCAATATACTTGTTTGTTTTAAGTTTGTGCAAAATAAGGCTTTAATGTGAACAAAAGTAAGCAATCTTTTCCTCTCTTCCAAATATAATTCAAACCTATTAAGAAACTGTTTTGAATTTCTACAAAAAGTTTTTCTTAGCTTGATGTATCCGTTTTCGTGTGCGCTTTGGGCGATTTTTCGGTCTTTTCCACTTCTGTTCTTCGTCAGATAGCCCGCTATCTTCCTTATCACACAAGCGGAAATGCCTCAAAAAATCATACCAAATCATCGCACGATAAATTCAAAACAGTTTCTAAAACTTTTCCGCTTGCGGAAGCATAAGCCGAAATTATCCGCCGTTATACCCCGAAAAACGCTACCGTTAGCGTTGGCCAACTCATGCGGTAGCGTTGACCGGTTCTACCCATAGCGTTGACCGGTTCTATGGGTAGCGTTTTTCAGGCTTCTGACCAAGCCGGATAAAGTTTGAACAAGCTCTTTGTACACATCCCCTAAATGGTTATCTTTGTGAGAATAAATGTCAGACGAATGATTACACTTTATTTAGCCCGTCACGGGCAGACGGAAGAAAATCTGAACCGCATTTTTCAGGGACATTTACCCGGAACGTTAACAGAGACAGGGAAATGTCAGGCGAAGGAAATGGGACGGAAATTGAAAGATATAAGTTTGGATGCAATTATCAGCAGTGATCTGAAGCGGGTAACAGATACCGTTTCGCTTGCCGTGGGATATCGGGAGCTGCCGTGGGAACAAACACCGTTGCTGCGTGAGATTGATTGGGGAAGCTGGACCGGCTTGTCGCTGAACTCTGTGGAGCTGAACAATCCGCCTGCCGATGCCGAAACGCGCGAGATGTTGTATGCCCGTGCCGGACGCTTTTTGGATTACTTAAAACAACATTACGAGGGGAAACGGGTGCTTGTAGTGGCTCACGGACAAATAAACCGTTCTATCGAAGCACATATTCTCGGCATAAAAGCAGACGCATTACGCAGTATCGGTCACATGCAGAATGCCGAAGTACGCCGTTTTGAAATTATGTAATAGTCAGAACGCTTACTGACTATTACACTTTTTCTTTTTTATTCTCTTTCGATGCTTTGCCCGATTCTTCAAGAAAAGCCGCTTCTTCTGCTTCGCTGATAATACGCTCTACGTCATCATACTTTTCTGCAGTTTTTTTGCTTTCCAACAGTTCTTCCCGAACGGTTTCTTCCTGCTGGGGCATTCCATCGGCTTCAGTCTTTGCTTCCTGCGCCTGTTCGCGTTCAGCCTTTGCCGCAAAAATGGCATCGATGAATTGCGGGTCGCTTTTAATTTTCGATAACGTTTCACGGGCAGCCTCCTGCTGCGATTCTTTCTTGGAATAACCTTTTCCGGAACCTGCGGGGATGTTTTCTACCGTTATTTGAGTCTCGAACGTGGGGTTTTGGTCTGCATCTACTGACTGATCCAGCAAATTAAATTCTATCTCAAATTTATTTTTCTGACTCCATTCTATCAGCTTCGACTTAAAATTAACCTCTTTACGTGAAATTTTTTCCAGATTCAAATAGCGGTCGATAATACGTTCTTCCATGAACTTTTTACACACCCGATAGCCTCTGTCTAAATAAATTGCTCCAATAAGGGCTTCGAAAGCATTGCCACACATATAACTGTTATGCGAAGACTGCTTCGTGGCATACTTAATCAGTTTATTCAACCCTATTTCTACGGCTACACGATTGAGCGTTTCGCGCTGAACGATTTTAGAACGGGTATTCGTCAGAAAGCCCTCGCGTTTACCTTCGAAATGCTTATAAACGATATCGGCTACAATGGCATCGAGGATGGCGTCGCCTAAAAATTCCAGCCGCTCGTTGTTCAGCAGCCGGCCTTTTTCTTTAATCGATGAAGACCTGTGCAGCAAAGCCTGCTGGTAAATCTCGATATTTCTGGGATAAAATCCCAACATCCTATAAAAACAAAGATAAGACTCCTTATCTTTTCGGAAAAGGAGTCTTATCTTATCTATTATATTACAAACCACGGTTATTCGGCGTATTTTTTCATGATTACACATGCGTTGTGTCCGCCAAAACCAAAGGTATTGCTCAATGCGGCACGAACGGTACGTTTTTGAGCCTCGTTGAAAGTGAAGTTCAGGTTATAATCAATATTTTCATCGTTATCCCCTTCTTCGTGATTGATAGTCGGAGGCACAATATCGTTCTTTACAGACAATACGCAAGCAATAGCTTCTACCGCTCCGGCAGCTCCCAACAGGTGTCCGGTCATTGACTTCGTAGAACTGATGTTCAGTTTATAAGCATAGTCTCCGAACAATGCTTGGATGGCTTTCACCTCAGATATATCACCTACCGGTGTAGAAGTTCCGTGTACATTAATATAGTCGATGTCTTCCGGTTTCATTCCGGCATCTTCCAATGCGTTCGACATAACCAACTTAGCTCCCAAACCTTCTGGATGAGAAGCCGTGATATGATAAGCATCGGCAGAAGCTCCCGTACCGGCCAATTCGGCATATATTTTTGCACCGCGCGCTTTGGCATGTTCTAATTCTTCCAGAATCAGGCATCCGGCTCCTTCTCCCATCACAAAACCGTCGCGGCTTGCGCTAAACGGACGTGAAGCATGAGTGGGGTCGTCATTGCGGGTAGACAAAGCATTCATGGAGTTAAATCCTCCCACACCTGCCGGGAAAATAGTAGCTTCAGCTCCTCCTGCCAAGATAATGTTAGCTTTGCCCAAACGAATCAAATCGAATGCTGCGCCAATGGCATTAGATGATGAAGCACAAGCCGAGGTTGTGGTGAAGTTAGGTCCATGAAAACCGTATATCATTGAGATATGTCCGGCTGCAATGTCGGCAATCATTTTCGGGATAAAGAAAGGATTGAATCGCGGCCCGATGGTATCTTTCGTCTGCGCATAATTCAGCACTTCTTCTTCAAACGTATGAAGACCTCCGATGCCGACACCATAGATAACTCCGACTCTGTTTAAATCTTCTTTTTCAACGTCAATGCCGGAATCCGCTACGGCTTCTTTGGCAGCCACAATTGCGTACTGCGTATAAAGGTCCATCTTGCGAGCCTCTTTTCGGTCGATAAAATCATTGGCATTGAATCCTTTTACCTCGCAAGCGAATTGCGTTTTAAATTTTGACGCATCAAAATGAGTAATAGGTCCTGCCCCGCTCACTCCGTTTACAAGGTTGTTCCAAAATTCCGGAACCGTATTACCAACCGGAGTCAACGCGCCAAGACCCGTTACTACTACTCTTTTTAATTCCATAAGAGAAATTAAATTATTTTGCGTTAGCTTCAATGTAGGAAATAGCGTCGCCTACAGTTTGGATTTTTTCTGCCTGATCGTCAGGAATAGAGATACCGAATTCTTTTTCAAATTCCATAATCAATTCTACGGTATCCAAAGAGTCTGCACCCAAATCGTTAGTGAAACTTGCGGTAGGTACTACTTCTGATTCTTCTACGCCCAATTTATCAACGATAATTTTCTGTACTTTTGATGCGATTTCAGACATAATTCTAATTTTTTAAGTTTATAAATAAATAAATTATTGATTTTTTCGGTGCAAAGGAATAAATATTTCTTGTCTTAACCAAATATTCAGGCAAATAAATGTATTTTCTTTGCACATTTTTATAGATAGTGTGCAGAAAAATAAGACTTGATTGCCTTAAAACGCACCGGGAACAGTCGGGGTATTTCCTTCAGGCTGTCAACTCTCTTCCCACACAGGCAATCCGAAAAATACCTATCCGTAGCATCGAAGGAAACAACGAGATAAACCTCAAGACGTTAACAGTAGTGCAAAAACGCTATCCATAGAAATTCCGCCCTCGCTTTCGTAAGGTTTTAATCAGTAAATATACATGAAAACTCTTAATCTATGTTATAAAACACAATTTTTAGGAAGAAACACTTGTCAGTTTACAAAAAGTCTGTATCTTTGCATCGTGTTTTTCATAGTATTAGATTTTAAGGTTAACAAAGGTTGGAGTACAGCGGTACTCCTTTTTTTATGCCTTCAATTCAGATTGTCAAGAAAAAAGTTAGAGAAAAAGTTTTCCAAAATTTGTGAGTATCGGAAAAATGACTTACCTTTGCACCGCAATTAAGCGAAACAGTTGCCCAGATGGCGGAATCGGTAGACGCGCTGGTCTCAAACACCAGTGGAGTAACATCCATCCCGGTTCGACCCCGGGTCTGGGTACGAAGAAATCGGCTGAGTATTTTATAACCAATACTCAGCCGATTTCATTTTATTATTTTATCTTACATATCCTGATACAGAAGTAGTAACAAAAGCGGCAGATAATCTTTCAACTCACTGCGAAGCAGTTCGATGGTCTTTTGTTTATAACGATTTACCGATTTTACGCTAATGTGCAGTTCTTCCGCTATTTCAGCATAAGTTTTTCCTTCGAAGAAACTTTTTGTGAAAACAATACGATATTGTTCGGGAAGTTTTTTAAGCGTTTCATATAACAAACGATAAAGTTCGTCTAAAGTATATATACTATCTGTCTCCGTTTCGTATATAGGAGTTCTTTGCCTTATAAATTCAGCATAAACGCACTCATGTTCCTGATGTTTCAGATGATTAAGGCAACTGTTCTTTACACAAATTTTAATATAAGCTACGGCTGTTTCCGAATGGAGGTCAAAAGAGTCAATATTATTCCAAAGCGTGGCAAAGACTTCCGATACTATATCTTCTCGTGTTTCCTTATCATCAATATATCTCTTGGCATAAATGCAAAAAGGCGCATAGTAGTTTTCAAAGAACTGCTTGAAAACCGCTTCTTTATTATGCTCAAAGAGTATTTTCTGCATTTTGATATAGTTTGGTAGAAAGTCAAGTTGGATGCAAAGATGCGAAAAAATGTATTACACTGTCTGCATAGAATCGCTTATTTTTATTTTATACGAAAAAAAATAGAATGCGGCTGTCTCTTTTTTAAAACACAGTTGTATTATCAGTAAAAAGGACATAAGGTAAAATGTATCATGGAAAACAACGAAGCAGAAAAAGAGTTCAAGAAAGTTCTGGCACTGGCTGAGGATATCAAAGAAATGGAAAGCATTGATGTGCAAGGGGCTTTCAATCGAGTTCACTTACAGATGAAGAAAAGCCAACATAAAAAATGGATGAACAAATGGATGAAATATGCTGCTATGCTGACATTGCCTTTTATGCTGACTTCGATTCTGTTAGGATATCTGTATTTTCGAAAACAAGATACAACTGTACAATATGCTGAGGTAAATGCAACGGCGGGGTCGGTGATTCGTTACGAACTGCCAGACCATTCGGTGGTATGGCTAAATGCAGGTACCACGTTACGCTACCCCACTACTTTTCAGTCAGACCGCAGAGATGTGGAGCTGGACGGAGAAGCTTATTTTGAGGTTACAGCCGACAAAGAACATCCTTTTTATGTAAGTACACATAACGGACCTACCGTTTACGTATATGGAACAAAGTTTAATGTAACAGCTTATTCGGATGATTCTTACGTAGGAACCGTATTGGAACAAGGAAATGTCAATGTCATTCTTCCGGCAAGCGAGAAAGTTTCTTTAATGCCCAGCGAACAGTTGTTTTATGACAAAGAGAATGGCACTTGGACGAAAAGTAAAGTAGATGTTTACGAGAAAGTGGCTTGGAAAGATGGTAAACTGATTTTCCGTAATGCAACTTTAGAGGAAATATTCAAACGTTTGTCCAGACATTTCAATGTAGAAATACAACTTAATAATAAGAAACATAAAGAGTACAGATATCGGGCTACTTTCCGTAAAGAAACATTGTCGCAGATATTGGATTATCTGTCTAAATCAGCTACTATGAAATGGAAAATAGAAGATTCGGTACAACAGACAGACGATACGTTGACAAAAACGAAATATATTGTGGATTTATATTAGTAACCTTTTAAACATATAGTGCCTATGAAATAACACCGGAAAACATGAAAAAAATGAAGAAGAAGGTTATCTTCACAAACCCTCTTCCTAAAAATTAAGATTCACGGCATACAGTCTCGCAAACCATACCGTGAATCCAATCAACCCAGTTCATTTAGTAATAAACTTTAGTTAACCGCAAATGTATGAAAAAAACTCATTCATTTAATGTATTATACCTTAAATATATCCTAAGAACCAAACTACCTTTACCTATGAGGATAAGTCTAATACTATTGTTTGCTGTTGCTTTGCAGCTCCCTGCCAATAACAGCTATGCACAGCGCATCAGAAAAGCCTTAAACACATCAAAGGCTTCTGTCGAGGAAGTTTTAAACCATATCGAAAAAACATCCGACTATGTGTTTCTCTACAATGACAAAACGATCCAGCGCGACCGTATCGTTTCTGTTACGAATCAATCGGAAAATATTCCCGACATATTAAACGAAGTATTCGCAGGAACCGATGTGTCTTATACCATCGTTGATAAACAAATTATACTGTCTACCAAACAGGCTTCCGCCCAGCAAAATGCACAAATAGAAGTTACGGGAGTTGTGAAAAATGTAGCAGGCGAGCCCCTGATCGGTGTGAGTATCTTGGTAAAAAACACTTCTAACGGTACAATAACTGATATTGACGGAAACTTTACGCTACAGGCTCCTCAAGGGGCTGTACTGGAAATCAGTTACATCGGTTACGTCACCCAAACTGTAACAGTTACCGACACTACGCCGCTAAAAATATTACTGAAAGAAGACAGTAAACAACTGGAAGAAGTTGTGGTAACGGCTTTGGGTATCAAACGTGCAGAAAAAGCCTTATCGTACAATGTACAGAAAGTAGAACAAGACGAGTTGGTACGGGTAAAAGATGCCAATTTTGTCAACTCACTGAGCGGTAAAATTGCCGGCGTCAGCATCAACAAAAGTGCCAGCGGTGTGGGTGGAGCTACTCGCGTAGTGATGCGCGGCGCTAAATCTATTGAGGGAGACAACAATGCTTTGTATGTAGTTGACGGTATTCCTTTATTCAATACGAATATGGGAAACACTGACAGCGGCATTATGGGAGAAGGACAAGCCGGAACTGAAGGCATTGCAGATTTTAACCCTGAAGATATTGAAAGCATTTCTGTATTGAGCGGCCCGTCTGCTGCAGCCTTGTATGGTAGTAGTGCGGCAAATGGTGTGATTCTGATTACAACCAAGAAAGGTAAGGAAGGTAAGCTGTCTGTACAGTTTTCTTCATCTACAGAATTCAGCAAAGCGTATATGACTCCCAAATTCCAGACAACTTACGGTAACAAAAAAGACTTTTATGAAAGTTGGGGTGAAAAACTGGCCAATCCTTCCAGCTATGACCCGAAAGATGATTTTTTCAACACGGGTACAAACTTTATCAATTCGGTAACATTGACTACCGGAACGAAGTATAATCAGACTTTTGCATCATTCTCATCAACGAATTCTGACGGTATCGTTCCAAACAACAGCTATAACCGATTGAATCTTACCATCCGTAACACTTCTACGTTTTTGAACGATCGGCTGCAACTTGATTTGGGGGCTTCTTACGTGAAACAGGATGACAAAAACATGGTTTCGCAAGGTTTATATTGGAATCCGATTGTAGCTGCATACCTCTTTCCAAGAGGTGAAGAGTTTGAAGACATAAAAACCTTTGAACACTTTGACGACAGCCGCAAACTACCGGTACAATACTGGCCTGTGTCTGACGCTGTATATGCTCCACAAAATCCCTATTGGACTGCATACCGCAATGTGGCGACCAACCAAAAACATCGTTACATGTTCAGCGTAGGCGCTACGTTTAAAATTACAGACTGGATGAATGTGGCTGCCCGCTATCGCATGGATGATTCGTATGTAAAATTCGAACGCAAAATATACGCTTCTTCTGATCAGGTATTTGCCGAAGGTCCCAAAGGACATTACGGATACAGTAATTTCAATGACCATCAGGAATACGCCGATGCCATGTTGAACATCAACAAGACCATCCGAAATTTCAGCCTTTCTGCCAACTTGGGATGGAGTTACTCTAATTACAGCTCATTACAAAGAGGATATAAAGGTACTTTGCTGGGTGTACCCAACAAGTTTGCTGTCTCAAATATCGATCCTTCCAACGGACGTGTTTCCGAAAAAGGAGGCGATAGCCGCGTGCGTAACCACGCATTGTTTGCCAATGTTGAATTAGGGTGGAAAAGTATGCTTTATCTAACTCTTACAGGACGTAACGATTGGAATTCCCGGTTAGTAAATACAAATGAAGAATCTTTCTTTTATCCTTCGGTCGGTTTATCTGCCATTATTTCCGAAATGGTAAATTTACCTGAATTTATCTCTTACCTGAAAGTGCGTGGTTCTTATACAGAAGTGGGTGCACCTATTTCACGTTCGGGCTTGACTCCCGGTACTGTTACTACACCGATTATTGGCGGTAACCTGAAACCAACCGGAATCTACCCATTTACAGATTTCAAAGCAGAACGAACCAAATCGTATGAATTAGGACTGAGCCTGCGCTTATGGAAGAAATTCAATGCTGAAGTCACTTATTATAAGTCGAATACTTATAACCAAACCTTTTTGGGTACTCTACCTGAATCAACAGGTTACAAATCAATCTATCTGCAAGCAGGTAACGTAGAAAACCGCGGATGGGAAGCGTCGTTTAATTATAGCGACCAATTCAAGAGTGGGTGGTCTGTTTCTTCTACCTTAACTTTCTCTAAGAATATCAACGAAATCAAAGAAATGGTAGAAAACTACCATACCGATTTAATGGAAGAGCCGATTAATATACCCGAAGTCTTAAAGGATAAAGGACGTACCATTTTGAAGGTAGGCGGAAGTATTCATGATATTTATGCCACCCGTTTCTTCAAGAAAGACGGTCAAGGATTTGTAAATGTCAGTACAGACGGCAAATTCGAGATGGAAGATGGGGCACCGGTTTACTTAGGACAAGTTACGCCAAAATTCAACATGGGGTGGAATAATGCCATTTCTTATAAAGGTTTCGGAATCAGCTTCCTAATTAACGGACGATTTGGCGGAGTAGTAACATCTTCTACCGAAGCTCTTTTAGACCGTTTCGGTGTATCACAACGCTCTGCTGAAGCTCGCGACTTAGGTGGTGCGTTGTTCCCGGGGCAAGGTCGTGTAGACGCAAAATCTTATTACCAAATGATTGGCACGGGTGATTATCAAACTTCCGGATACTATGTATATAGTGCTACAAATGTACGTTTACAAGAACTCACCTTCAGCTATACATTCCCCAACAGTTGGTTCAGAAATATTCTGCGTGACGTTACCCTTTCCTTCATAGCGAATAATCCGTGGATGCTGTACTGCAAAGCTCCGTTCGATCCTGAGCTGACTCCGTCTACGGCTACATTCGGGCAAGGGAACGACTACTTTATGCAGCCAAGTGTACGCAGTTTCGGTTTTGGTGTGAAATTTAAACTTTAATGGAATATTATGAAAAATTTAAATCGATATAAATTGTTTGCAGTTGCTTTCGCTGCCTTGTCGATGGCATCCTGCGATTACGAGAACATTAATACAAATCCTTTTGAAATGACCGACCAAGAAGGAGTTATGGATGGCATTGCAGTTGGAGGCTTAATAACATCAATGGAAAAATCCATATTCCCTACCGGTACTCAGGCGGATGATACCGACCCCGTTAATCAGTATCAGATAGCATATAACCTGTCGGCTGACGCTTGGAGCGGATATTTCGGTATCAATAATACCTTTAATGGCGGAAACTGTCACCTGAATTATGTAATGGTAGACGGTTGGGTAGCTTCTACTTTCTCTAATTCATACACGAACTTATTAGACCCGTGGAAAAAACTGACGACTTTTGCCAAAGAAAATGATACGCCCGAAGTGGCTGCTCTGGCACAAATCCTGAAAATATCGGGTTGGCACAAAGTTTTGGAATGTTTCGGTCCCATTCCTTATACTCAAGCCGGTTCGGGGGGTATCAATATTCCTTTTGACTCCGAAAAAGATGCATATAAAGCCATCCTTAAAGATTTGTCGGATGCAGTAGAAGAATTGACATCCAAAGCAACAAGAGGCGTAAAGGTAATGCCTGATTACGATGTGGTTTATGAAGGTAATTCTACCAAATGGGTAAAATATGCCAATTCATTGATGTTGCGTTTAGCCATGCGTTTGCGTACTGCCAACGATGTCGAATTACAGCAACTGGCTAAACAGTACGCCAAACAAGCGATTACACACTCTATAGGAGTAATGACTGAAATTTCCGATGCAGCCGGAGCAGGCAAGGGAGCAGGCATAACCCTTCGTAACCCGATATTCTGGATAGCTGATAACTATAACGATGCCCGTATCGGTACTTCTATTTTGTCATACCTGATAGGTTATGCCGACCCTCGCATCGGTGCTTACTGTGAACCTGCCAATAATGAATGTACCGTAGCAATAACAGCTTTCGACGGCAATAAATATCAAGGCGTTCCTATGGGCCATTCACACACTCGTTCCGATGAAAAAACTCCTGAAAAAGATGCTTATTACTATTACTCGAAGCCCAATATAAAAGGCGAGACTCCTCTTTATTGGATGCGTGCATCCGAAGTCTACTTCTTACGCGCAGAAGCAGCCTTGTTTTGGGGAGCAGAATTCGGCAATGCGGAAGAATTATATAAGCAAGGTATAGCCACCTCGTTCCAAGAGAATGGCGTACAGGGCTCTGTCGACCAGTACATTGCTTCGGGCAAAAAGCCAGCCGCAATGAATAATAACAGTTGGAAATACGGATTCAGTTTTGCAGCACCTTGTCAGACTACAGCCATGTTTACAGGTTCCGATGAAGAAAAATTCGAGAAAATCATTATTCAGAAATACATCGCCATGTTCCCTAACGGTCAGGAAGCATGGACAGAATTCAGACGTACAGGTTATCCGAAACTGAATCCGATACTTCCGGGCGGTAATCATAACAGTAGTATCAGTTCTGAAAGAGGGATTCGCCGCATGATTTATCCGGTAAGTTTTAACGGGACGGGTGATGCACAAAAAATCTATCAAGATGCTGTTCAGAAATTAGGAGGACCGGACAGAGCAGAAACCGATTTGATTTGGGCAAAACGGAACTGATGATTAACCAATATAATATGAATTGAATGTAAAACACATAATCGAATCAATGAATATGAAAGCATTAAGAAAGTTATTATATATCCTTCCTCTTGCCGGTTTGCTGGCTTCCACTTCTTGTACTGATATAGAAAACATTGAAGTAGAACATATCGGAGGTTATAATACAATGAATGATACCGAAAGCGAAGAATATTACGCCAATCTTCGCGCTTACAAATTGCAGGCTGTAAACTATGGCCGCCCGGTAGCTTTCGGCTGGTTTTCCAATTGGTCTCCTGCCGGAGCATATCGCAGAGGGTATCTCACTTCCCTGCCCGACAGTGTTGACATCGTTTCCATGTGGAGCGGCGCACCTAACCGTTTTGACATTACCCCCGAGCAAAAAGCAGACAAGGAGTTTGTTCAGAAAGTGAAAGGCACCAAATTATTGGAAGTTACTTTGCTTTCTTATTTGGGTAAAGGCAGAACGCCTAATTCGGTATACGAAGAAATAGACAAAAAAGCCGATGCGGAGAATTGGGACGACGCTAAACGTGAAGAAGAAAAGAAATTAGCCCGGTGGAAGTATTGGGGATTTAACGGAGAGTTTGAAAGCGAAAACCATTACGAAGCTCTGTCAAGATTTGCAAAAGCACTTTGCGATTCCTTGAACGCCAATGATTGGGACGGCTACGACATCGACTGGGAAATCGGCAGCGGAGTATTCGACATGGACGGAACCTTGAATACCAACCAACACTTAATCCATGTGGTAAAAGAGATGAATAAATACATCGGTCCTAAGAGCGACCCCGAAGGCAAGGGACACAAACTGATTTGCATCGATGGCAACTTCGGAGGTTTGCTTCAAGAGCTTGACGAATATGTAGACTACTGGATTATCCAAAGTTACGGACGGGTAACGAACCTCGACCGTTATGAGTCTCCTCATAAGTTTATTGTCACCGAAAACTTCGAATCGTACTCGGCAAGCGGAGGTACGCTTCTGGAACAGGCCGCATATATGCCTACTAATGGATATAAAGGAGGCGTAGGGGCTTATCGCATTGACAATGACTATGACAACACACCGGATTATAAATGGATGCGCCAAGCCATTCAGATTAATCAAGAAGTATTCAATGAATGGAAAGCCAATCAGAATTCAACCAATAACAAACAATAAAATTGAGTATTATGAATAAAAAGATATTCAAATATATAGCAATAGGATGTATGGCACTCTCGTTTGGGGCCTGCAATGAAACTGAAGGAGACTTGCTTGAGCCTAAGGTATATTTCGAAAATAAAGAATATACCATCGAAGTGGAAGACAACAGCGAGCAAATGTCTTTTGATTTGACTGCACGCCTTACTACAATGGCCGCTTCGCAGGTTGACGTGATTTATTCTATCGCCGATTCAAGTGTCATAAAAGAGTATAACTCCAGATTTGGAACAAACTATCAAATGTTTGATACCGAAAATGTAAAGTTAAGCAGTCCTTCGTCTGTAATTAAAAGCGGACAATTATATGCCGATAACGTGGAAATAGAAATTTCACATTTAGATGTGTTGGAGGAAGGAAAAACATTCGTTTTACCTGTAAGCGTAAGGTCAAATTCCATCGCTTCGTTGCCCGGAACCAACATTGCCTATTTCTTTATCACCAAACCCTTGAAGATTAAAGAGGTAGGACAATTCTGGAATAACTATATTTCTGTGCGTTTCCCAACCGGTACATTCTTTAAATCTTTTACTTATGAAGCCCTTGTCAATGTTTCTTATTTCTCCGGCAACGAAACCATTTTAGGAACAGAAGGTGTCATGATTTTCCGTATCGGTGATACGGGAGGAGGAACGCCTAAAGATTGCTTGGAGGCAGCCGGCAGACAGAAATATAACATGACCGAAGGATTGCAGACCAACCAGTGGTATCATGTGGCTTTAACGTACGACCAAAGTTCAGGTAAAACAGGTATTTATGTAAATGGAGTGAAAAAGGCTGGCTCGGAATGGGCTTTGGCCGGCTTCGACCCCAACTCAGACATTGGTTTTAACATCGGAAAACTTCCCGGATTCCAATGGGGTGAACGTCCGTTGATGGGCTATATGAGCGAAATTCGCGTCTGGAGTGTAGCCCGGACTGAAAATCAACTCAAGCAAAACATGTTGAATGTTGACCCTAAATCAGAAGGCCTTGAACTTTACTATAAATTAGATGGTTCTGAAAAACAAGAAAACGGATATATTACTGATTCTACGGGTAAAATAAAAGGTTCTACCAATGGAATTCAGATTCAAACGTTAGATGTTCCGGTAACCATCGAATAAACACTAAGTGTTTTTCTTATAAGCTGACAGTACATCAAATAAGGTATATTGAAACAAAAGAGTATTAAAAACACACCCTCTGATACATTCTACTGTGTCAGGGGGTGTACTGTATTATAATTCAAAAGATGTCAGAAGTTCGCCTGACAGGTTCATGGCAACCATGTCATTCTGCTTCACCCAGTCGTTCCCGTAATCATCCCATTTATACAACGCGATACAAAGTGCGCCGTCAATGCTTTCATTGTAAGTCTGCTTGGCAACCATATCAGCGTATTCCTGTTTGCCACTGTTCCATACGGCATACTCAATGGTATATCCGTTTTCATCATATAGATAATTCAAGATGTGCGATTTTTTCCATTTCCCCGTTACGCCGTTCCACTTCAACACTTCTTTCTGTGCCAGACGTTGCTCTCCGTCATACACATAGTTGTATTTCAGAGTCGGAGACAGATACTTTCCACATACCGACTTACGGTACACAGTCTTGGCTGCGACAATTCCATCCTCTGAGGTTTCTGCATTGTATGCAAACCCACACTCGCCATATACGTTCAATGACGCTAAAAAAATCGTTGTTGCTGTAATAATTTCCATATCTTGCTTATTTTTATTGTTTTGTATTTATTTCCTTTTACTGACACAAAGGTAAGAAGGATATACCCCCTTTCAGGTTATCACAATGTTATCGTTAGGTTAATCATTTTCATAAAGATGTCGGTAAACTGACATTCTAATCTGTTAACGAAAAGCAGGAATAGAAAGCCAGTATACGGTCTTTCAGCAGATAGGTATATTTAGCCTGTGACTGTTGCGAAAGTGCGTCGGCAAGTTTCATCTTGATTTCATTGTATTCGAATACAGTCGATTTCCCGGCTGCATATTTTTCCAAGGCATACCGATGCGCTTCCTGATTAGCTATTACTGCTTTCGTGGTGGAACGGTATTTCTCGAATGCGGATATCGCATCCGTATAAGCCTGCTCGATGTCTTTGTACAACTGCTTTTTCTCGTTATCCAATGACAGTCTCGCATTATCCTCATCGATACGTGCCGCCCTCACTTGGTCTCGTGTGGAAAACCGGTCGAACAACGGGATGCTGATTGTAAAGCACAGGCTTTTCTGCATGTTGTTGTTAAGCTGCCTCCGGAACGTCTCGCCAAGTCCGCTCCCGTTGTCGTAATAGTTCGTGTTGATTCCGGCTGCGAATGAAAGGGTCGGGTAATATCCGGACTTGGCTATCCGGATGCCTTTTGTCTTACTCTGCAGGGTGTAATATGCCTGACGTATCTGAGGCATACAGGTCAGGGCGGACTGATAGATGCTCACCGGACTCAGCGTGTCGGCGATGGCAATCTTTCCGCCAAGCGAATCGATGTCAAACTGCTCATGCCCTTTCAGCTCCATCAGTTGTGCCAGGTCAAGATAGGCGAGCCGGAGGGAATTTCTCGCTTCGGTAGCGGTCAGTTCATCATCCGCCAGTTGGGCACGCACATCATAAAGTTGTGATTCAGCAGCCTTCCCGTTCTCGATAAGAAGCTGCGTACAGGTTTCCTGTTCCTTGGTCAGCTGTATCTGTTCCAATGCTATACGGTAGATTTCCTTATTCAGAAGAATCTGGAAATAGGCTCCAGCCACGTTCAGCGACAGGTTGTTCTCTATCAGTTCCCGGTTCGCCTCTGCGGCAAGCAGGTCGAAGCGGTTCTGTGCAATGGATGCCGTCCGCTTGAATCCGGCAAATATCGGGATTTCCGTAGTTACAGAGAAAGAAGAGTTCTGTATGTTGCTGTTCTCATACGTGTTGTTCTGGTTCAGCGAGCGTCCGAAAGTGAAGTTCTGCGAGGCACCTGCATTCAGATTCGGGAGGAAACTGTTTCTTAATGTATTCTTCTGTACTTTCAGGCTCTGAATCTGGTTGTCGCTTTGCTTTACATCAATGTTGTGTGTCACCGCATAGTCGATACACTCTGCAAGCGTCCATTTTTTCACTTGTGCCTGTACATTTCCATGACAGGCTAATAATCCGGCAAAAGCCAGTATAGATACTAATCCTTTCATATTTCGTCCTTCCTTATTCGTTTTTCGCTCTACAAAAGTAGACAGACAAAGACAAGGACGATGTTATCGGAAAGTTATCAATAGGTTAAGAAAGAATGGCGTACGATATACGCCATTCTTTCAATAAAACAATTACTTAATAAACATAGCTACAATTTTTCCAATTTCCTTACCACCATAATAGATGATAATAATAGAAAGAGCTATCACTCCCAAAAGTATGATATATCTAAAGAATTCATTTTCTTGGAAGAGTCTTTTCAATGGTTCTATAAAGTGTAACATATATTATTTTGTTATTTCAGCAATAAACTCTCCTGTAGCCTTTCCGAGTTCATAGCAAGCAAATACAGAACCAGCCACAGTTCCTATAGCAATTATAGTCACAATAAAACCGCCATTAATATTCTCACAATCTTCAAGAGACAAATTACACATAATTTTATTACTCATACCAATTACTTATTTTGTACATATCCAACATAACAACCGGCAGCAAAAGCAGCTGCAGCAACAGTAGCAGCCGCTACTTTACCTGAAATTGCTACTCCCAAAATCACGATAGGGAAAATACCACCATTTACATTTTTCATTTCTTGCAGATTCAATTCCTGCATACACAAATTTGTTTCTTTCATACTCATAAAGTTTAACATTAATATTTAATTTATCTATTTAATTTAACCTAATTCATCAAACTGCTCGTTCCACAACCGGCTGTAGATGCCGCCGGAATTGAACAGTTCCTTGTGCGTTCCCGTCTCGGCTACCTGCCCTTTGTCGAGCACTACAATCATGTCCGCGTTCTTCACCGTGCTCAGGCGGTGCGCTATGACAATGACGGTCTTTCCCCGTTTAGCCAGTGCGTCCAGCGTCTGCTTCACGTGCTTCTCCGATATGGAATCCAGCGAGGAGGTCGCTTCATCAAAAATCAGAATCTCCGGTTCCTTATACAGGGCGCGTGCGATGGCGATGCGCTGCCGTTCTCCCCCGGAAAGGGAAGCCCCGTGCTCGCCGATATAGGTCATGTACCCGTTGGGCAGACGTTCGATGAAATCCTTCAGCCCGAGTTGTTCCACAAGGTCTACAATCCGTTTCATGTCCGGCTGCAGGTCGCCCACCGCAATGTTCTCGATGATTGTCCCGGCAAACAGTTCAATCTGCTGCGGAACCGTCCCCACCCTGCGGCGGAGGCTCCGGTTGCTTATCTGGGAGATGTCATATTCGCCGATGCGGATCTGCCCGGACTGGATGGGATAGATATGCTGCAAAAGGGAGATCAGCGTGGTTTTTCCCGAACCGCTCTCGCCGATGACAGCAGTGGTCTTTCCTTTCTCTATCTTCAGGTCAAGTCCTTTGAACACTTCCTTCCGCGAACCGTAACGGAACGACACGTTCTCAAACGTAATGTCACCGATCATGTCCGGTTCAAGCTCTATCTTTTGGCTGTCGTCCTGTTCACGCTCTAAGTCCATAATCTGAAACAGGCGGTCGGCTGCAATCAGCGCGTCCTGAATGGTCTGGTTGGAGGATATCAGCGAGCCGATGGGCGAGATGACGTAACTGATGAGCGAATAGAACACCATCAGTGTTCCTGGTGTCAGTTCCTTGTCGATGACCAGCACACTTCCCATCCAAAGCACCGCAATGGTGATGGCGGTGGAAACGAACTGGATGCCACCCTGTGCCATGATCGCTCCGTAAATGCTGCGGAACGTGTTCTTCAACAGATGCACGAAGCGGGTTTCCGTCTTCAGGTTGGCAAAGTCCTCGATGCCGAAACGCTTGATGGTGGAGATGGAGTTGATGGATTCCACCAGTTGTGCCTCCAAGTCCGCGCTGCTCTCCATAATACCACGCTGGTATTTCCGGTTCAGCCGGTTGAACCCCCAGAAGATAAGCAGGAAAAGCGGTGCGGATGCCAGCGTCACAAGAGCAAGCTCCCACGAATACACGAACATCAGACCTACGGAGAAAAGCAGGATCATCATGTTCACCACCAAGTCAAGCGACACGTTGTTGATGAAGTTCCGGATTTTCACCGCATCGTTCACACGCGAAATAATCTCACCCACACGCATCGTGTCGAAGAACTGTTGTGGGAGTGTCAACAGGTGCTTGTAATACCCTAATATCAAGGCGGCATCGATGCGCTGCCCGGTCTTCAGTGCCAAGATGCTCTTCATGGCTCCGATAAAGGTGCGGAGAATCAGAATTACAATCATCACCACGCCCATCAGGTTGAGCAGGTTGATGTTTCCGTCCACCAGCACATAGTCGGTAATCTTGCCCACATATACCGAAGTGGATAGTCCGAGAATACTGTATACCAACGCCCCGAACACCGCCTGCATCATGACGCTCTTGTGTGGTGCCAGCAGCGAGAAGAATTTCCGCGTCATGCTGGTTTTCATGTTCCCTTTCTTGAAGGTCTCTTCCGGTTCCATCAGCACAAGCACGTCCGTCCACATCCTCTTAAACTCTTCGTCCGTCACCTTGTGCATCCTTCCGTCTCCCGGATCCATATAGGTGATGTGTCCCTTTTCCACCTTATAGATGACCACGAAGTGCTGCAGGCGCTCATGCACGATCACATGGGCGATTGTCGGTTTCGGAACGATGGCAAGGGCTTCAAACTGTGCCCTTACGCCTTTCGCCGAAAGTCCGAGCCGGTTGGCTGCCTCTACCAGTCCCAACACATTTGTTCCTTTCTGGTCTGTGAACGCATATTGCCGGATGCGGGCAACCGGGAACTGCAACCCGTAATGTGCGCAGACCGAGGCAAGACATGCCGCGCCGCAGTCCGTTATGTCATGCTGTTTTATCTTGATTCCTTTCTTATACATAGTCATTCTGTTTTTTCCGTTTTTCCATTCAGTTTAACTTCGCTATCCTTGTCTCGTTCTCATATTGTTTCGGGTTCACCCATCCATCCATTTTCTGATAGAGCAGGTCGAACAGCGAACGGCGTGTCACCATGAAGTGCGCGTTCACCGTCATTCCTTTTTTCAGTTTCCCTACCCTTCCGTTCTTCAACTGGAGGTAGTCACGCTCCATCTCGCATTTCACCTTGTAGAAGGAATTGCCTTGACTGTCCGTCAGGAAGTCCGATGATATATCCTTTACTCTTCCCGGTATCGTTCCCCATTCGTTGTAATTGAACGATTCCACCTGCACGTTCACCGGCATACCCACGCTCATGAACCCGATGTTCCTCGGCGTGACATAGACCTCCAGGCAGAGCGTGGAGTCGGGACTGATAACCGCCAGCGACTGACCTGCCTGAATGCTGCTTCCACGGTATACGCCGGAAAACTGGTCTACCGTCCCGTCCACCGGGCTGCGCACGATGTACATGTCCTTGTCCTTTATCTCCTGATTCAGGCTGGAGTTCATCTCGTTGTATGTGTTCCGGTAGGTGTTCTGATCCGCCTGCCAAGTGCTGAGTTGGCTCTGTACCAGTGATGCCAGTTCGTTCTGCTGGCTTTTCAGCTTGAAGTAGTAACTGTCGTATTCCTCTTCCGAAATGACCTTCTTCTCAAAAAGCGTCCTGTTCCGGGTGTATTCCTTTTCCGCCACCGGTCTCACCACGCCGCTTCCCTGTACGGAGATATCCACATAGATGAAGGGAAGTGCAACAAGTGTGACGGTCACGGCAAGCAGGACAACCCAGTAGATTACCTGCGATTTCGTTGTGTGCTGATAGATGTACGTCTCGATACTGTTCTCTATCCATTCGTTCGGTAATAGCATATCTTGTTAAAATTAAAACGGTTACTTCTGTTTCCTTTTCACAGGACAAAAGTAACCGTTCTAAAAAAGAGGATATGTTATGCTTATGTTATCGTTAGGTTAAATTCAAATCTAAAACATTACATTGTGCTACATTTTTACTTTACCAATAAATAATAAGATTCAATTTGTTTTATGTCATCCGACCTTCTATTTTGTACATTCAACTCTGATTACTCGCTTTTTGCAATGCAATGAATCCCGTATGATCAGGAAAATTATGGAATAAATCATCGTTTTTAAAAAAACGAATTTTTTCCAAATGGCCAAACAATCAGAACAAGCAACAGACATCACGCAACCAAATACAAGACAAGCAAAATTTCCATTTATCAATGAGATAATGACAGGTATCATACCCCATAGAAGAAATGGAAATAATAAAAAAGACCTGTATTGGACTTTCGACAGAGTTTCATTATATCGACATGAAATTTTAAACAAACGTAAATCAAACACGAATGATGTTTTTTTTCTCCTTCCTTTCTTTAAAAGAATCCACAAAATATAATTGATGTCACGTAAAAGCAAAGCTACAACTAATATTCCTAAAGCAATAAACAGTTCTGTTAAAGCATTTGTGGGAACGTTTGTTCAAAATAAGTAAAATGCCATAAAAAGTAATAAGGTATTAGTCCTACTACACCAAGTAAGAAAAAAATCTGAATTATTTGCTTAAATAAATCAGATTGTGATAACATGATTTTTTGCTCTTCCATAATCTTATCAATAAAAGAGGGTGTCCTTCTTTTTTCTGATTCTCCTTCCACTATCTAAGTTTAAGAATATCCAAGAGAGCCTTGTTTTTCAAGAAATCCGGCAACCCATGTTCCGTACAGCTTTCACCATCAGGTCCGGGTGCCACTCCTCCACTCATGCTTTTCAATTCTTCAATCTCTAAAGTTTTCAATTCGTTCTTTTTCATACGCATTTCTATTTAATTGTTATTATACTTTTTGTTTGTTTTTCTGATGCAAAGGTAAGCCAACATCATTAGGAATTATGTTACCTTTATGTTATCGTTAGGTTAAAAGTTATTGCTTCTATATAATTATTATTCTAACCTTTATATTACCGTCCTCATCAAGATAATAAATCTCTTTTTCTTTTCCACCGTAGATATTGCGCATGGAATCATCGTTTAACTCAAATATACATTGTTTCATAATTCAAATAATTATTGTTTCTATTTTTTTATATCGCAAAGATATTCCAATATAATTATACAATATGTTATCATAATGTTATTAAAAAGTTATTTTTTTTGCATTTAAAAAATCCGTACATGAAACATAAGAAGATTAATATATTTGTTTTTATAGGTATAATTGCAATTATTGCTCTTCAAATGCTATGGCTATATAATACATATACAGCACTTGAAAAGAATTTATATAAAGAATGTAATACAATTCTTCTTAAAGCTATCCGGAGAGAAATTTCAATAAGATTTCAAGAAGCTCCCAAAGGAACTGAAATAGTAGGAACCAGTATTCATTCTGACATGAGAAAAAATGAACTTGCTCCTGAAATCGTAAGTATTAATGAAGGGTTATCTAATATAGGATTAGAAATTTCTTTGAAGAAAATAAATTCAATAGTATCTGATATGTTAAAAAAGACAGATCTATTATGTCCTATTTTAATAAATAAGATTGATATTAAAAGCCAAAAGGTATTATCTTCAAGCGGTTTTAACGGAAATATCCATGATTGGGGAATAATGAAATCTAAAATCATCCCCATTACATCCGATTTGTCACAAGGTATTCAATTGGTGATTATAAGTCCGTATCGAATATTCCTAAGACAGATGGGATTGCTTATTATAGCAACAATCATAATCTTGATTTTTGTGATTGGTTGCATAATCTATCAGATAAAAATCATTAACCGCATTAATAAGATTTCCCAAATACGGGGAGATTTTTCCTACGCGATGGTGCATGACATGAAGACCCCGCTTACTACCATATTCACGGCATTGAGTTTTCTGCACAGCGGAAGGCTGGATGACAAGCCGGAGACAAAAGAGAAATTCTTCAATGTCGCCAAGGAAGAGGCGGACCGCCTACTTACACTGACTAACAAGCTGCTAACTGGAGAACAAGAAGATGAAGATGGAATGTGAAAAGATTGCGCTGGAGCCGATGCTCGTCAGGCTGGCTGACAAGTTCAAGGTGAAATCGCACAAGCCCGTATCGTTCGAGTTTGACTTGCAAACACCGGAGATATATGCCGATGCGGAATACATCGAAGAAGTGTTCAGTAACCTGATAGACAATTCCATCAAATATTCCAAAGAGCGTGTGGGCATACGCATCTCGTCATCGAAAAACAACCTTTATTCCATTATCAAGATATACGACAACGGTCTTGGCATACCGGAAAAGGACCAGCGCAGCATCTTCAACAAATACGAACGGGCGGCGGCTGGAAGCCGGAGCCGCAGGAAGAAAGTGTCCGGCTTCGGACTGGGTCTGAATTTCGTGCAGCAGGTAATCGAAGCGCACAAAGGGAAAATCTTCGTCAACAGCATAGAAGGTGAGTTTACTGAATTTATTATCTATTTACCCTTAATGGTCAAAGAACTATGATAAAGCTATTACTCGTTGAAGACGATGTGAACTTATGCTACATCGTACAGGCAGGTCTGCAGGATGTCATCGGCGGCTATGAAGTGATTACCGCCGGAAACGGACTGGAAGGTCTGCACGCTTGGGAGGAACACAAACCGGACATCATCATATCCGACATCGACATGCCCGAAATGGACGGGTTTGAGATGGTAAGGCGCATCCGTGAGACGGACGGAGACACGCCCATCCTGTTTGCTTCCGCCATGACATCGCCCAAAGACGTGAAACACGGCTACGAACTGGGCGTGAACAACTACGTGAAGAAGCCTTTCGTCCCGGAAGAGATGGACGCGCACATCCACGCCATCCTGAAAATGAAGGAAGGCGCCAGAAGCAGGTCGGTAGAGGGGCACTGCAAGTTCAGCCATTACACGCTCGACACCGTACATGCCACCCTGCGTGATGACAACACAGGTAAAATCCGTGTACTGACCACAACGGAAGCCAAGATTCTGCAACTTCTCGCCGGAAACAAGAATGAGATCATCCGCCGCGAAGCCATCCTGAGCCGCTGCTGGAATACGGAAGACGATTTTTTCGCTTCCCGTAGCCTCGATGTATTTGTCACCAAACTCCGCAAGCTCTTTACCGATGATCCGGATGTGGAGATTAAGACCGCGAGAGGTGTCGGACTGATGCTGGTGGCAAAGTAACGTATCGGAAATTACATAACCTTACGGCAGGCAGGACATTTCAGACAAATAGAAAAGTCAGGGCATAAAAAAAGGAGTACCGCTGTACTCCAACCTTTGTTAACCTTAAATCTAATACTATGAAAAACACGATGCAAAGATACGGACTTTTGGCGATGACGCAAATATTCCGACCTTTAAAAGGTGTTTTATAACATGTTTTAAGAAGAACCTGCTACAGCTTAATCGCTGTTAACAGATTTTTCAAGGTTATTAAGTTCTGCCATCTCCTTCGTTGCCACTTCGATGGCTTCGTTTATATTGCTGCAAATGTTTTCTTTGCCTAACAGCTCATAGAATCCGGACTTTTCAAGTACGCTATGCACTTGTGGGTTTACCCCCGACAAAATAATATGAATATTTTCTTTTTGCGACATCCGGCACAGTGTATCGAGGTTATGAATACCCGTAGAGTCGATAAACGGAACTTTGCGCATACGGATGATGCGAATCTTCGGACGGTCGCCCAGCCGTGCCATGATTTCTTCAAACTTGGTGGCAATGCCAAAGAAATAAGGACCGTTGATTTCATACACTTCTACCCCCTGCGGAATAATCAGATGTTCTTCGTGTACTTCGAGGTCGGACTCGTTATTCGGGTCTATTTCGTCGGTAATTACAGATATTTCGGTGGTTTCCATCACACGCTTCATAAAGAGCACGCAGGCTATAACCAAGCCTACTTCGATGGCTACGGTCAAATCGAAAATAACGGTGAGGAAAAACGTGATCAACAACACTACCACATCTGCTTTCGGATTTCTCAGCAAGCCCTTGAATACGCGCCAACCGCTCATATTATAAGATACAACCACCAATACCCCGGCAAGACATGCCATCGGGATATACTGCGCGAGCGGCATCAGAAACAGCAAGATGAGCAACAGCACGACGGCATGTACGATACCTGCCACCGGAGATTTTCCACCATTATTAATATTGGTCATCGTACGCGCTATCGCACCGGTAGCAGGAATCCCTCCGAAAATCGGCGAAACAATATTCGCCACCCCCTGTGCTACAAGTTCGGTATTCGAATCATGACGGTCGCCAATGACACCGTCTGCCACCGTAGCCGAAAGCAGCGATTCGATAGCCCCCAATACGGCAATGGTAATAGCTACCGGGAACAGATTTTTCACAGCTTCCCAGTTAAGTGAAGGAACAGCCGCTTCGGGAAGCTGCGACTTAATACTGAAACGGTCGCCAATGGTATCGACGGCAGTAATGCCTCCGTACACCTTCATCAAGTAAACCGCCAGCGTAACCACCACGATAGCTACCAGCGAACCGGGTATCTTTTTCGAAAACTTGGGCGTAAGGGCAATAATAAGGATACTGACTACACTCACCACAACATTCCACCAGTTTACCGTATCAAAATGGCGGACATACAGCATCCACTTCCCCACAAAGTCGCCGGGCACTTTCTCTCCCCCGAAATTCAGCCCGAATACATCGGCTATCTGCGTAGTAAAAATCGTAACGGCAATACCACTCGTAAACCCGATGATTATCGGATAGGGAATGAATTTGATAATCGTACCCAGCTTGAACACTCCCAATAATATAAGAAGCACTCCCGCCATCATGGTGGCCACCATCAGCCCCTCGATACCGTATTCTTGGATAATGCTGTAAATAATAACGATAAAAGCGCCGGTGGGACCGCCAATCTGTACTTTGCTTCCTCCCAACAACGAAACCACAAACCCTGCAACAATGGCAGTAATAATACCCTTCTCAGGACTCACCCCTGAAGCAATGCCGAAAGCAATAGCCAAAGGCAGAGCTACAATACCCACAATGATACCCGCCATAACGTCGGTCGTCAGGTCTGTTTTCGTATAACCCCGCATCGTTGCAAAGAGTTTCGGCTGAAAATTAAATCCTTTCATAGAAATTCCTAATATGTTATTGTATGTAAAAAGAGGTGCAAAAGTATATATTTTAAGAAACATTCCCCGCTTGAAATGTGTTTTTCTTTTAGCAAAGAGGCAAAAAGTATTAATAGATTATAAATATAAGCTGTAATGATTACAAATTTGAATAAAATTACTATCTTTGTAATCAGAAAAAAGAACACGAATTATCAACCAACTAAATAACTAATAATTATGGGAAAAAGTATCAAAGGAACAAGAACTGAGAAGAATCTGGGTATTTCATTTGCAGGAGAATCTCAAGCAAGAATGCGTTACACTTACTTTGCAAGTGCAGCGAAAAAAGAAGGATATGAGCAAATAGCTGCCATCTTTACCGAAACTGCCGACCAAGAAAAAGAACACGCTAAACGCATGTTCAAATGGCTGGAAGGCGGAATGGTGGAAATCACAGCCAGCTATCCCTCAGGAGTAATCGGCAACACACTTGAAAACCTGAAAGCTGCCGCTGCAGGAGAAAACGAAGAATGGTCACTCGATTACCCGAAATTTGCCGACATCGCCGATGAAGAAGGTTTCCCGGCAATCGCCAAAATGTATCGCGAAATCGCAGTAGCCGAAAAAGGACACGAAGAAAGATATCTCGCTCTGGCTAAAAACGTAGAAGAAGGCAAGGTATTTAAGAAAGATACAGAAGTAGTATGGCAATGCCGCAACTGCGGTTACCTGTATGTAGGTACAGAAGCTCCGGAAATCTGTCCGGCTTGCTTGCACCCTCAGGCATACTTCGAACTGAAGAAAACCAACTATTAATGTAATACGCCGCAAGGCGCTGGCAATCCACTTTTTTTAATCCGTCACGCTCCCATCACGGTTAACTACTTACTTTTCAGCAGACCTAAACCGGCCGTGATGGGGTGACGGTACCTCTCTCCCACCTCTGATATAAGACCAAAGATAAACAACTGAAAATCAGAGTCCGAAAACATGCGGTTAAACCGACCAACCTAAGCGGATAAACTCCGGTACGCAAGCGGATGAATTACTCAACGCTACGGGTAGCGTTTGAAGACACACTGCATTCAGAAAAAACACAGGCGAAAATACCTATTTTCAGGTATTGCGCATCTATCCGAATCTTCCCATCTTTGTGTATATCAATCAACAACTACTAAAACAATAAAAACATGAAAATCAAAGCAATTATAGGACGTGAAATCCTTGATTCACGCGGAAACCCTACCGTAGAGGTAGAAGTAAAATTGGAATCGGGCGTTGTAGGACGCGCGTCAGTACCTTCGGGAGCCTCAACCGGTGAACATGAGGCACTGGAACTACGAGACAAAGACCCGAAACGCTACGGCGGAAAAGGCGTATTAAAGGCAGTTGAAAACGTAAACAGCGTAATCGCTCCGGCGCTAATCGGATGGTCGGCATTCGACCAGCGTGCCATCGATAAAAAAATGTTGGAACTCGACGGTACAAAAACCAAGTCCAACCTCGGTGCCAACGCCATTCTCGGTGTATCGCTCGCCGTTGCGAAAGCCGCAGCCAACTACCTGAACATCCCGCTGTACCGCTACATCGGCGGAACCAACACTTACGTAATGCCCGTACCGATGATGAACATCATCAACGGAGGTTCGCACAGCGATGCGCCGATCGCATTCCAAGAATTCATGATTCGCCCGGTAGGAGCACCGTCGTTCCGTGAAGGACTTCGGATGGGAGCGGAAGTGTTCCACGCGCTGAAAAAGGTGTTACACGACCGCGGACTCAGCACGGCAGTAGGCGATGAAGGCGGCTTTGCCCCGGCACTGAACGGAACGGAAGATGCCCTTGAATCAATTCTGGCAGCCATCCGCGCAGCCGGATATGAACCGGGAAAAGACGTAATGATAGGCATGGACTGTGCTTCTTCAGAATTCTACAAAGACGGCGTATACGATTATACCATCTTTGAAGGTGAAAAAGGCAAGAAACGCACTTCTGACGAACAAATCGCATATCTGGAAGAACTGATCAGCAAATACCCCATCGACTCTATCGAAGACGGCATGAGCGAAAACGACTGGGAAGGATGGCAAAAACTGACGGCACGCATCGGCAACCGCTGCCAGCTGGTAGGCGACGACTTGTTTGTAACCAACGTAGAATTCCTCTCAAAAGGTATCGCTACGGGATGTGCCAACTCTATCCTTATCAAGGTAAACCAAATCGGTTCGCTGAGCGAAACGCTCGATGCCATTGAAATGGCACACCGTCACGGTTACACCACAGTAACCTCTCACCGTTCAGGCGAAACGGAAGATGCAACCATTGCCGACATCGCCGTAGCCACCAACAGCGGACAAATCAAGACCGGTTCATTGAGCCGTTCCGACCGCATGGCTAAGTACAACCAGTTGCTTCGCATCGAAGAAGAACTGGGCGATTTAGCTGTTTACGGCTACAAACGCATCAAGTAAGACACATTCTTTTCGGTTTTATAAAGAATATACGGATGAGCGAACCTCAATCCGTATATTTTTTTGCATTTAAACCCTACTGAAAATCAGGCACAAAGAAAATTTTTTGAAAAAAGTTTGCCAAAACATTTGCAGATTCCAAAATTAGTCGTACCTTTGCAACGCAATCGAGAGAGATAGCAACGATAAAAACAAAAAACTTAATGGTGCGTTAGTTCAGTTGGTTAGAATACATGCCTGTCACGCATGGGGTCACGGGTTCGAGTCCCGTACGCACCGCAACAGAAATTAAAATCCCTTGAAGGTTAATCACTTTCAAGGGATTTTTCTTTATGGGTCTCAATCGGGAGCCCATTACTCTGAATTTTTCCATATTCAAAGCCACTTCCATCCAGAACCTTCGCTCCTGAATTACCTTATTGAAATAATCAAACGCATAAGGGACTCTTTTTGCAATTAGATAGACGTCTTGTTCCTTTAAATATTTCTACTTAAATAAACCATATCCTTTAGTTGTACACCATCCTCATAAATGGGATGATCATAGTTTTCTATAAAAAAGTTTTTCACCCGATGCGAATAAGTAAAACCACAATGCTTGTAAAAGCCTACCGTAACATCAACATCTCCTGTCCCAACAAATAGCATACGGTATTTTTCAGAATAGAACTTACATACATACTCAATCATGCGCTTACCATACCCTTTCCCTTGTTCCTCTTTCAGCACAGCAAGATTTTTTAATTCCACAACATTATCGCCCTCAACCGTTACCACGGCTACAGCAATTGCTTTTTTATGCTCATCTTGCAAAACAAACATATCGCCACGCTCCAAATAACGGTCAATCATCTCCTCCTGCTCATCGGCAAGAAGTAAGAGGTCAAGATACTGCTTTTTCTTTTCTGTTATTTGAACTATATACATAACATCACTTTTAGTTATTTATAAATTGAGATTTACCAATCGCTCGTTTTTATCTGATGAAACCAAAGCTATTCACGGTCAGTAAACATTCGTCTATATTCGGTAGGAGTCTTACCTGTTTGCCGTTTGAAAAATTTAGTCAGCGTAGCCTGATCGGGGAAACAAAGGTCATACGCTGTTTTTTGAGAACAGTCTTTTACTACACGGTTCAAATATTGTGGCGTTACACAGAGTTTTGAAGCGTACCAACTGACGGAATGTCCTTCGCGGACATCTGTAAACAATAATTTTATGAATTGCTTGAACAGCGTATTCCTGCGTCCTTTTTCTGTATGTTCTTTGCTTTCATCTTCTTGCCGAATGTATTCGTTTGCCATATCCATCATAAACATCCAGAGTGCACATTTTACCATTTCCGCCTGAAAACGATGGGTATGATCTGCAAAAATCCCCTGTATAGCCTCTATCCTTTGCAAAAAGAGTTTGATGCCTGTAGGCGACTGAAAACTCATGGGACACATTTTTATCTTCTGCACGTATGAGGGCGGAAATGGAGGTGTCTTTTTTAGCAGGGATGACATGAACGGTTCTTTTAAAAACAACATATATGCTTGGGCATCGCAGGATATCTCCAGAATATCCAGAAAACGGCTGTCGAGGAAATTGGCAAGACAGTCTTCAGTCAGCAAATATGGTTTGCCGTCTGAGTTTAACTTTATCTCTCCTTTCCGCACCAGAATATGTATAATCATATTAGAACCGTTGCCCTCCAAACGGAATCTTTTTTCAATCCTGTCGCCGTTTATTTTCCACAACAGAAAACCCTCTTTTATCAAATAGCAATTATCTTGCTTTCCTCCGAAATCCATGAAATCCATAGTTGTAACTGAATAATGCTGACGAGGCAAATAATACAAAATCAGTTGGGATTACCAGTCCAAAGACAATGTGATAAGGTTCATCTACGGTCAGAATAACATGTGGTATCGTATGAACAACAAAAAAAACGAGTACATTCTTGAAGCAAACGACGGGATGGCAATACGTGTGGTATCCTATCGGTCAAGCTATGACTCATTGCATGTAACAATCAACCGGTTTTGCATAGAAGAATACGAAGAAAACTAACCCAGATTTAACCTCAAAATACTATGGGTAGCGTTACTTAACTCAAGCGGATGCGTTTACCCATTCTACCCGTAGAGTTTACACTCTCTATGGGTAGAATTTTGCACGCCTATTCCGAGCGGAATTTCAGCAACGTGTTGGCTATCTCTCCGCTGAATATCTCCAAGTTAAAGCGTTCCTCTGCCAAGCGGCGGGCGTTGCGCCCCATGCGTTCGGCTTCTTCGGGATGGGCGGTGAGGTAACGGATGGCATTTACCCATCCTTCGGTGTCGCCGTAGGGAACGGTGATGCCTATTTCTTCCTTGTCGATATCCATTTCGAAATACGGGTTACGGGTGCAGATAACGGGCATTCCCAATGCAAAAGCCTCAACCAGCGTGGTCAGTCCCACCGTATATGGATAATCGAGACAACAAATAACAATGAAACGTGCTTCTGCCACTTTGCGTGCAAGTACGTAAGGTATCACTCCTTCGGTGTAATGGATGCGGATGTTCTGAGGCAGACAGAGGCTGTCGGCTATCCGGCGGTAAGAGATGCCGTTACTTTCTTCGGCGATATATACTTCTAACTCTTCGTTTGTACGGGCAAAGGCTTCAAGCATGGTTTTCACGTCGCGGCGTTCTTTACCCGTGGATATAAAGCCGTGACGCGGAAGGGAAACAGGAAGTTCGCCCAACAGATGGTCGTAGAAAGCGAGATCGGGTCCCCAATGTATCAGTTGCAGCTTGCTTTCGGCCACTTTACGTGAAGCGATAGAATCTTGTATCAGTTTGCGGCTGAAAAGAAACATCTGGTCGAATCCGCGATAGAAGAAACGGGAGACTGCTTCCCTGAAACGGTTTGACGCGCGGCTTACTGCCGAATGATGCCAAATCACCACGGGCTTGCGGTACAAGCCGAGGGCGCGGAGAAAAACAATCAACTCCAACCCGCGGAAAGAAGTGCCGTAAAGCACATCGTACTTCTCGCGGCAGCACAGAATCTTCCGGGTGGTATAAAGCATGAGTTTCCAGCGCGAGGCAAATGCTTTGTAAGGGTGCATCACCGAGCGGATGCCGTATTTCTCCAGCAAGGGAAGCCCGTAAAGGATATGTCCCGGAAAGCGGAATTGTTTCCACTCTTCGTAACTTTCGCGCGTAAGGCGGGTATGATAGAAATAAATAGTCAAAGGTGTCGGTCTCTTTTCAGCCATTTGTTGATTCGGTTTATGATTGCTTTGCGGATGATGGTAAAGTTGCCGTAACGCAGGTTAAGGAACAGCTCTTCAAACGAACGTCCGATTTTTATCCACGGATGCCGCCAGCCCATGATGCGGTAAACGCTTTCTTTATAAGCGGTATGCTCAATGATGTAACGCGGATGTTTCAACGGGAAATCGACCTCATAGCGTTTCATTGTGAAGATTCTCCGGTAGCCGCGCGGCAGGGTATGGATGGAATTCCCGAAATGTACCGAGTCGGCAGTGGCTCCGAGGTTATTTATCATGTTGCGCGTGGGTACGATGCTCAACCCCGAACCAAACAGTATGGAAGCGTGGAAGATGGTTTCGTAATAAGGTTTCCCGTGCTCGCGGTGGCGCTGACACATGTAGACGAAGTCTTTCCGGTAACGCCGCGTGTCAATCAGGTTCTTCAACTGCTTCATGCTGAAAGCATCGTCAAGAAAAGAGTAATACTCATCCCACTGGTCGATGACACGACGCCAGCTTGCCCATCCCCAAATTGAGAACGTAGTGGCAAAAAAGTAATCGTAAGGCACATCGGGCGTTGTTTCTTCGTTGTTGAATCCGGCTATCATGCTGATGCGCGTATCGTTTTCGTACTTATCAAGCAGTTCTTTACAGAAACGGAAAAAGCTGACCGAGGGTACGTCATCGTCTTCCAGCACGATGCACTTGTCTGCCATTGAGAATGCCCATTTCTGTGAGATGTACTCCGAAGGGTCGCATCCGTAGTTGCGCGTCTGATAGAGTCGGTGTACTTCACATTCCCAATCAATATCCGCCACTACTTTACGACATGCCTCTATGCCGGGCAAGTCTTTCTCATTGCGCGGCCCGTCTTGGTAAAGAAACAAGCGCGAGGGGCGGGCTTTCTTTACTTGTTCGAACACTTGACTCAACTGATTCGGACGATTGAAAAAGAGAATCAGTACGGCTACGTCTACAAGAGCATTTTTCATATCGCTTATCGGTTATCTAATAATTCGGGATGCAGGTAAATGGCATGTATCTTTCGCTTATCTTCCGGCGGAATATCCATGTAGTTGCGATACAGGTCTTTCAGGTAGGCATCAGGATTACAGGGTGCGCTGAAGCGTTTTCCTTCAAACTCGATTTCGCCCAGCGGGAAAATAGAATCGCGGCGGTGCATGATGCCGTAGCCGTTATTGATAAGTACGTTTGATATATAGGTGTCTTTCGGGTAGAGCATACAAAGTACGCTCCACACCGTCCGGTAAATGCCGTATTTCGCACCGAACCAGAAAAATTCTGCCAGCGAACGCAACGAATAATAGTGGGGGGCGTGCAGGATGGAATATGCCGTTGAGATGCCTTTCGTAAACTTCTTTACCCACGGCTTCGGCACACTGGGATAGTCGATAAACGGAAAGATGTCGACAAACAGTCCCTTTTGATAGTCTCCCCGCATATTGTCTCCGCTTTCAAGGTACAGCGAATTGAGGTCGCGTATCTTGATTATCGGTTCTTTGCTCGATGGGTCGGTTTCAGGAGTTTGGAGAAACAGGCCGTCGCGCAGTTCCGACGGGGCGATGCGGATGAAGCGTTGCAGGTCTTCGAGGCGCATGGCAAGGTCGATGTCATCATCCCACGGGATGAAGCCGCCGTGACGCACGGCCCCCAGCAGACTGCCGCCATCTAACCAATACGGTATCTGATGTTTGCGGCAAATCCGGTCTATCTCCTCCAAGATGCCAAGCTGTTTAAGCTGACATGCCCGCAGGTTCCGTTTCACATATTCAGTCAAGAAAGGATTCTTCATACCATTTCTCGTTTTACGTCGATTACTTGTCCGGTATAGTCGGACGCAAGGGTTTGGAGAGTCGCCTCTGCTACCTTGTCGGCAGAAAGCAAAGTATCTTCCGGCTCAATGCCGAAATTATGCACCCGCATGGGAGTCTTTGTCCGTTCAGGGTTGACACAGTTGATGCAGATTCCGAAGCCTTCCCACTCTTGCGCGATGGCTTGTACGAAGTTGACTATCGCCGCTTTCGTCGACGAGTAGATACTGTAAAAGGCACGTCCGCGTGTATAAGAGCTGGAGGTGAAGAACACCAGTTTTCCTTTCGTTTCCTTCAAATAAGGAAAGGCTTCAAGGGCTACGTTCACCGTTCCCATGTAGTTGGTCTGTACCGCCGAGACAATCGTTTCGTAATCCGTAGCTATCAGCGGCTCTTTGTTCAACACTCCGGCTGTGTTCACCACAAAGTCTATCCTGCCCTCTTTTGCAAATACTTCTTTCAGCGCATGGCTCACCTGATTGCGATCGCCTACGTCAGTATGGTTCAAGCTACGCGAAAAACGATATACTTTTCCGCCGTGCTGTTCCAACATACGTGCCACTTCAGCACCGATGCCGTAACTTCCGCCGAACACCACGGTTACTTTGTCGCGCAACAGGGTTATATCTATCGCTTCGTGGTTCAGTTCGCTCTTACGGAGTTGGAAAAACTTATCAAGCAGATAAGTATCCTCTTTGTATGTCAGCTTCATGTTGCTTTCCTCGCCCGCTACAACATAGATGGGCACATCGGGCAGGTATTTCTTTACCACGCCACAGTCGTCTGTCACCTTAAAGGCAGCATCTTTAAGCGCAATCTCATACGCCCGGCGGATGGTGTCTATCGAAAACGCCTGCGGGGTCTGTCCGCGTTTCAGCCGCGAGCGGTCGGGTATCTGACTGATAAAATCGCCTTCCACCTCGATAATCGTATCGGCAGAAGGAAGTGCCACATCAATGGCATCGTATGTTTCGAGCGCTTTCACCACATCATTGATGATGCGCTGGCTTACCAACGGACGCACGGCATCGTGGAATATCAGATTAACATCCGCTCCCGCGTATGCTTCGATGGCAGAAAGGCTGGAATGATAACGCTCCTTCCCTCCCTTCAATATCTTCTTTACTTTCTTCCATCCGTTTTTGATTATCAGGTTCTCAAACTCCGAGATATAGAAAGGATTAGACACGATGGCTATTTCGTCGATATGCGGATTCGTCTCAAACACTTCCACCGTATGCTCTACCACCATCTTGCCTGCCACTTTGAAGAACTGCTTCGGAGTAGAAAGCCCCAAACGGCTCCCCACCCCTCCTGCCAATACCACAGCTATGTTTTTTCTCATCATCTGTTACGCATTAAAGATTATTGCAAACTTAGCGAAAATCTGTGATATAAACGAAATATGACGGGAGTAATGTCATTTCATTTCGCATACGGCTGCCGAGCCCGCAGCCGGAGCATGAAATCTTTTTCGCTTCCCGATAAAAAAAGTCTGAATATTATTTGGTTTATAAAATAAACTACTTTATATTTGCAACAACAAGAGCAAGCAATAGCGCGCATTGCTCTTACTCTTGATTAACCTATATAATCAACTACTAAAAAATTAAGAAGTATGGAAGACAGAAAAATCAATGAAATGGAAAGTCTTGAGCTTATCTCCGAGATGATAAGAAAGACAAAGAATGAAGGTTCTATGAAAGAAGACTACAACACGTTTCTTTACTATGGATATGCGGCAGTAATCATTTCGATTATAGTATGGGCAGGGATTCACTTTACCGGGGAATTGGAATTTTCGTTCATTTGGTTTGCCATGTTCGTGCCATACCTATGGACTACGTTTGCCGGAAAACAAAAAAAGCCTGAAGTAGTTACTTACCTCGACAGTATGCTTGGAAACATTTGGAAAATCATAGGGAACATGTTTGCACTCACAACCCTTGCCATCGTAGCGACAGGGGCATACGTGGGGATAATCAATTTTTCACTAATGATGCCTTTATCCATTATCTATGCAGGCATCGGCACTGCCATGACGGGACTTGTCATTAAAGAAAAAGCATTCGTATGGCTTCCGCTGGTAGGGCTTCTCGCTTCGGTATATATGCTCCTGTCCGACGGGTACGACAATTCATGGAATATTCTTTTTGGTCTGTCGTTTCTTGCTTTCATGGTGATACCTGCACACATTGTCAGAAGTAAAGCTAAGTAAGTGTATGAAAGAACTTGATCCTCTATTACATTCGCAGCTCCGGTTGGCAATCGTATCGCTACTGCTGTCGGTTGAAGAAGCTGATTTCAATTATCTCAAGGAGTACACTCAGGCTACTTCTGGTAACTTGAGTGTACAAATTGACAAATTGTCCGAAGCCGAATATATAAAAGTAAGAAAAGAAATCGTGGGCAAAAAGACGAGAACCTCTTGCTGCCTTACAGACAAGGGACGGGAAGCGTTGGCTGAATATGTAGCTGCCTTAAAAGAGTATCTCGGCAAACTGATGTAACAGCATACCACACTGTTACTGTGCCTTTAGAATTTCTCGAATTTATGTTTCTTTACATATTTCATTCAACAGACTCTATCTGAAAATGAAACAGTTAGAACCGTTCCGCTCGACTAAAACAAAACATAAAATCTCCTGACAAAACACTCCCAAAACGCTACCGTTAGCGTTAGTCATCTCATGCGGTAGCGTTGCCCAACGCTTCCCATAGCGTTGTCCGGTTCTATGGGTAGAATTTTTCAAGCTCCCGACAAAGCGGAAAACGTTTAAACAAGTGCATAAAAAAACGAAAGTTGCCTGAAAACCCCGCTTACAGGGCGGAGTTTGTCGGGCAACTTTCGTCTTTCTGTTTCTATGAAGCAGCGTATGTTATTCTATCGTAACCTGCAACGGGTTGCGTACTTTAGCTGCAAAGTTTTCCAAGTAATTCGTCCAATCTTCCGGTGCGGCAAAACCGTATTTGCTCCATCCCGAACCCCAATAATATACGTAATCGTCATCGGGGGCGTACGGACTGATTGCCAACACATGACCTAAGGCGTCTCCTACGGGGGCGTCAAACAGCTCTGCTTTGGCTTCCGTTACCGGATAAGGGAATACGGCTCCTACGTAAACAGTACCGTTATCGGCATTGGGTTCGGTGGTAGGGTCGGCATAGGCGATATAACCTTTTTCGGCATTGCAAACATATTCTTTCGGATGGGCGGCGTGAATCACCAAGCCGGTTGCAAGGGGAGTTTCAGCCGTCAGATAGGCATAATTGACCGTTGTTTTGTTTAGCTGAGAGCCTTTGTCGAGCTGGATGATACGTGTTTCCACCACGTTTGAGTCGTTTTTTACCACTAAGGGGTTATAAACTAACTTGACGGTGAAGCGAAGCGGCCCGTTATCCAGCACCTCGCATTCGTTGTAACAATACGGGTATATCAGCTTGCCGTCGGGCATCAATGCCGATGTACCTCCGCCCAGTGTAGGTCCTACGGCGTAACAGTCCATGCCGTTTCCGTGGTCTACGTGGTATGAAATGGTCTGACGCAGGCTGTCGGCTTCCGCCTTCTTGCCGGCTTGCTGCAAAGCGTGTATTGCTGCCCACGATGCCGAATCAAGTTCCATCCGGTAACGGTCTTCCACCACAAGTTCTTCGGTGTTTTTGGTAAACACATCGTAGCCGTATGCCTTTTCGCCGGAGCGCTGAAGCGCAGGACCGTAAGCGCGATAGGCAGCACGGTCGTTCTCCCACGCCACATCGTCGGCACGCTCAGGATACTGTCGCCCGTATACCACCGTATTGACAAGCATCGGTTCTCCCTCTTGAATTGTATATCCTACCGTAGCCTGTGCTGCCACTGAAGCCGGAAAAATCAGCTTGTCATCGTACGTAAGCTGGTAGGGAACTTCTTGGGCTTTGTCATCGTAAACCACTAATTGCGCCGTATCGGGCAAGTTGAGTTTTCTGAACACTTCTTCCGCCGATACCTCAACCATTTCGCCGGAGCGCTCCATGTTCAGAGGGTTGGTTATTGTTACCGTAACCGCCTGTTGCTCGTCAGTACAACTATATGATGCAGCCACACAAGCGAATGCTAATAAGAATTTTTTCATAAACATAGTCTGATTAAATAAACATATTCAAGGTATGCGCACCGGTTTACCCGGCTACCAGAATCTCGCATACCTTATCCTGAAAGTCGCGTGCCTGTCTTGCCTTCAGCACGTTCTGATTGATAATCACAAAAGCATATACATGACCGCCATGACCGAAAGCATACCCCGCCAGCGAACAAACGCCCGTAACGGTTCCCGTCTTAGCCCGCACCCTGCGGAAAGCCTGCGTCCGCCCCATGCGGTACTTCAAAGTCCCGTCAATCCCCGCTATCGGGAGCCCTTCGTACAACGGATGATATACCTCCGGACGATGGTAAGCGTATTTCAGGTAAGCCAGCAGCAGGTCGGGCGACACGTAATTATATAACGACACGCCACTGCCGTCTACTATCTTGTAATTCTTAGGAGAACACCCGATACTGTCTTGCATGAACCGGCTGATGGCTTTCTGCGCCTCCCGGCTACCTATCCCCTTCGACTTGCGTGAGCCATGCAGCCCCAAATGGTAGAACATGGATTCGGCAGCCAGATTGTCACTTTCTTTCAGCGCACGCTTTAAGACGGCTTCCAACGGACGCTTCCGCACTCCCAGCATACATGCTTCCGCCGGAGTCTCAGCAAAGCCAATGCTGTCGGCACTGACCGCTATGCCTTTCTGCCGAAGCCGATATCCCAACGTCTGCACAAAAAAGCGTTGCGGATTATAAACGTTCAGCGTGGCAGCCTGACGAGAAGAAACATTGCCTGAAACAAGGATGCGGTTTTCATTTGCCAGCCAGTTTCGGGTAATCTGCAAGCCTCCCGCCGAAGGCACTCTGGTAAGAGAGCGGTTGTCTACCTCATAGCAATCCGACTCCGGAGCTATTTCTATCCGTCCCGCCTGCCCCGGATTACCCGGCTCTATCGTTACATCGACACAGCCTCTGTTCAGCATCAGCGGAGAAAGATAGGGTTGAAAGGCTTCCGGCGTATCGTCCCACGACCAGCCTTCACCCCAATAAACAGAGTCTTTCATTGATACATCGCCTATCAAACGTCCGTCTATCCGGCGAATCCCTGCACGGTAAACCGAATCGACCAACGCCAACAGGTCTTCTTCCATAAACTCAGGGTCGAATCCTCCTATCACATACAAATCGCCCTTTAACCGCCCCGCCTCAATGCTGCCTGTATAAGCCAGCCGGGTAGCATAATCGTAATCTTTCCCAAGCTCCGACAATGCCGTGACCGAAGTAATGACTTTCTCGATGGAAGCAGGGCGATATAACTTATTTGCCTGATAGCGGTACACGGGAACATCGCCCGTAAGGTCGTATACCGCTATTCCTACTTCGGAAGTATTTAAAACGGAAGAGGAGATAACCAATGCGTCCAGCTTTTCAGCGATGGTCTGCGCATCGGTTCTGCCTCCTACCCAGCATAATAAAAATGCCAATAACAATTTTATACCTTTCATTTACAACTCCTTGAAAATCTCTCCCACCGTGGGATGCGGAAATACGTACCGCTTCCAGTCGGAAAGTTTACGTCCGTCTTCTATCATCATACCCGCCAGAACGATTAGCTCTGAAGCCGGGTTTCCTAACAGATGCGCACCTAAAATCGTCTCGTCTTCGCCCACCAATACTTTGCACACGCCGTTTACTCCTTCGTTTTCGGCAACGAAGCGTCCGGAATAAGCCATCGGCAACTTTACGGCACGATACGGGATTCCTTCTTTCTGCAGCATCTCTTCTGTCCGTCCCACCGAAGCCACTTCGGGGTTGGTGTATACCACACCGGGGATTGCACGGTAGCTCATGGCATCTGCTTTTCCTAAAAGATGATGAACCGCCACTTCCGCCTCGCGCACAGCCGTATGAGCCAATAACGACACGCCGTTTAAGTCGCCGCAAGCATACACGCCCGCTACCGAGGTTTGCAGATGCTCGTCAACCTGTACCAAACCACGCGCTGTGAGTTGCAAGCCGAGATTCTCCAGCCCGAGGCCTTTCATCACAGGGCGTCGGCCGGCACTTACCAATACCTTCTGTACTTCCACGTTGCCCTCGCCGTCTGCATTCTTATATAATACACGTGCACCGGTATCGGTCTTTTCAAATCCCGTTACGCAGGTATTCAACAAGAATTTTACGCCTCGCTTGCTGTATTCGGCACGTAACAGAGCAGCCAGTTCGCCATCAATGCCGCCCAATATTTCGCCTGTCATCTCAATTACAGTTACTGCCACGCCCAAGCTGCTGAAGAAAGAAGCGAACTCCATGCCTATCACTCCGCCGCCCACAACGGCAAGCGAAACGGGCAGCTCCTTATTGTCGAGCGCCTCGCGATGCGTCCAATAATCTATTTCTCCAAATCCCGGAATGGGGGGAATCGCCGTTTCGCTTCCCGTACAGAGAATCATCTTTTCACACTCGTATGTTTCTTCCCCGCAACGAACCGTATGCGGGTCGATAATTTGCGCTTCTCCGGAAACGATTTCTACGTGTTGGGTAGTCAGTTTTGCCTTTACTCCCAACACTAACTTACGCACGACTTTTGTCTTTCTGCTGATTATCTTGCCCAAATCAAACGCAGGCTCGGAAACCGATACCGCATATTTTCCGGCATGGCGCGCCGTGTCGTAAACTTTTGCCGAGTAAAGCAACGTCTTGGTTGGGATGCAACCTTCATTCAGACATACGCCGCCCACACTTTTCTTTTCAAACAAAACCACGCTCAGTCCGGCTTTTCCGGCTGCTTCTGCCGCCGTATATCCTGCCGGTCCTCCACCAATCACTGCCAGTTGATATTTCATCTTATTATTATTTACGGTTAAACAAAATGCTGCTTATTCTTCTTTTTTATAATCTGCATGGGGATTCCGCTCTCTTGCACAGCGGATAAACTCGTCTACGTCTTTCGGGTCAAAGTTAATAAACCCTTTCGTATAATAGATGGTTACCCTTCCTTTCAGCCATGAACCCTTTTGGCGGACGATGCGCGTTACGCCGTATGCCTTGATGCTTCCGCTGAAACCGCGCTTCAGCCAGATATCGCCGTTTTCTTGAACCAGTATACACGTCATCAGCTCATCGGCAAGCAACAGAACAGGAAGGATGAGCGGCAGCAGATTCCAGTAATTCTCTGTCTGCACCGCCAAAAGAACAATCGCTATAATAAGTATAATCACCCCTAACCAAACTTTAAAGGGGGTACGCCGAATCTTAAATTTTCGTGTCATAATATTGATGTTAAGTTATATATTTACCTTTATCGAGGCGTTTTGTTTCAGTAGTGCTTGTACAAATGCCTCTTGGTTTTGAGGCGAAATTAATATATAATCTTTAAAAGACCGCTTCCGATAAGTAATTTTAAGCCGGTCGAGCGACAACGCCGGTGCCGATTCGGGGAATTTGCTTTTTTCGATGCTGACAATCTGAGCCACATCGATCGATGCCCCCTTCATAAACCGTCCGACTTCTATCACCAGCTTTCCGTCTGCCGTAACCACATACTGCGTATGAATCAACGCTTCGATCAGGAAAATTACAATAACGGCAAAAAGCAGCGTCAGCAGCAGTTCATGAAACCAAAAGCAAACAAACAGGAAGCAAGAGAAAAGGGCGATTATCCCCCAATACCACCATCCTACCTTTGTATGAAACGTTCTCATCTTTATTAATCACTCTAATCCGTTAAAATCCTCGTGAAGATAATAATTTCTCTCCGAAAACAAACGCATCCATGAAAAAAAGATACCCGGCGTTACGTCTAACTTACTTTTTTTGTAGTTTTGTAACATCTTAAACAATACTTACACATGATTAGGAAATTTGATTTTCTCGTTATCGGTTCAGGAATAGCCGGAATGAGTTTTGCCCTGAAAGTGGCACATAAAGGCTCTGTCGCCCTTATCTGTAAAGCGGGGCTGGAAGAGGCTAATACTTACTACGCGCAAGGAGGTATCGCATCGGTGACCAATCTGAAGGTAGATAACTTTGATAAGCATATCCACGACACGATGGTAGCGGGCGACTGGATCAGCGACCCGGCTGCCGTGGAAAAAGTGGTTCGCAACGCTCCGGCACAAATCGAGGAGCTGATAAAATGGGGCGTGAATTTCGACAAGACGGAAAACGGTGAGTTTGACCTCCACAAAGAAGGCGGACACTCTGAATTCCGCATCCTGCACCACAAAGACAATACGGGGGCGGAGATTCAAACCAGCCTGATAGAGGCTGTACGCCAGCACCCTAACATCACCGTATTCAGCCACTTCTATGCGGTGGAAATAATCACTCAACATCATTTGGGCATCATCGTAACCCGCCATACGCCGGGAATAAAATGTTACGGCGCATACGTGTTAAACGAAGAGACGGGCGAGGTAGATACCTTCCTGTCGAAGGTAACGGTGATGGCTACGGGCGGATGTGAAGCCGTGTACCGCCACACCACCAACCCGCTGGTAGCCACGGGCGACGGCATTGCGATGGTGTACCGCGCAAAGGGTTTGGTGAAAGACATGGAGTTCATCCAGTTCCATCCCACTGCGCTTTACCATCCGGGCGACCGTCCGAGCTTCCTGATTACCGAAGCCATGCGCGGTTACGGAGCCGTGTTGAAGAACTTGGCAGGCGAAGAGTTCATGCAGAAATATGACCCGCGCCTGTCTCTTGCTCCGCGCGACATCGTGGCACGTGCCATCGACAGCGAGATGAAGCAACGGGGCGAAGACCATGTATATCTTGACGTAACGCATAAAGACCCCGAAGAAACCAAAAAACACTTCCCGAATATCTATAAAAAATGCCTCAGCCTCGGCATCGACATCACGAAAGATTATATCCCCGTGGCTCCCGCTGCCCATTACTTGTGCGGAGGCATCAAGGTAGACTTGGATGGTCAGTCGAGCATCAAGCGGCTGTATGCCATCGGAGAATGTTCATGCACCGGGCTTCACGGCGGAAACCGTCTCGCATCCAACTCGCTCATCGAAGCTGTGGTTTATGCCGACTCTGCCGCCAAACATGCCATGAGCGTACTCGACCGCTATGACTTCAATGAAGACATCCCTGAATGGAACGACGAAGGAACCATCAGCACCGAAGAACGCATCCTGATTACGCAAAGCATGAAAGAGGTGAACCAAATCATGGAAGCCTACGTGGGCATCGTGCGGAGTAACCTGCGCTTGGTACGTGCATGGAACCGTTTAGACATTCTTTACGAAGAAACCGAACGCCTCTTCAAGCGCGTAAAAGCCTCGCGCGAGATTTGCGAACTGCGTAACATGATTAACGTGGGTTACCTGATAACCCGTCAGGCAATGGAACGCAAAGAAAGCCGCGGACTGCATTACACCATTGATTACCCGCACGCCGCAACAGACAACAAACAAGCATAACACATTATTTCAGTGCGTTTTACGCAGCACAAAAGGCATACCGTCAACGCTTCCCGGCAGGTTACGGTATGCCTTTTTCATACACCCTATTCCGCCCGCAAACCTATGTTGTAATTCAAATTTGTAACGAGCTTATTTTAAAGACTTTACACTTTAAGCATAGAATAAAAAAACGCTACCGTTAGTGTTGACCAACTCTTGCGGTAGAATCAGGTAATTCTATTCGAAAGACCCACCCGTTCTATGGGTAGCGTTTTTTGAGGTATAACGAAAGACTCTAAACGTATTTTTTTAACTCAGACAGTTCTTTATTTCTTTGGGGAAAATTTTTCCTTATATTTGTCTGCCGATATGAAACAGTTGCCAGTTTATATCGTCGGAATGCTGTTGATGCTTGTAAGCAGTTGTTACAAGCATCATCCCTATCCTGCCGCCATGCAGCAGGCTGTCTGCCTGATAGACTCCCTGCCCGACAGTGCCCTTGTGTATTTGGAGGCTTACGCAGAAAACATTTCCCAAGAACCGGAAGAGACACAGATGTATTACCACCTGCTGCGGATAAAGGCGAACGACAAATTGTATATAACCCACACGTCCGACAGCCTCATCAACCGCATTGTTGAGTTTTACAAGGCACACGATGACAAGGAACGCCTGACGGAAGCCTATTACTATCAGGGGAGCGTGTACCGCGACCTGCACAATGCGCCGCAAGCCGTTGAGTGTTTCCGTGCCGCAGCGGAAACAGGGCTAAGCTGCCCGGACAAACGAGTGATGAGCAAGATATACGGACAGATAGCTGCCCTTTTCGCCTATCAGGGATTATATAAAGAAAGTTGGGATGCGGCACGTTTGGAATACGCATACGCCGATACCGCTCAAAATTTTCAGGGGATGGCATTTGCCCTCCGCAACATGGCGCGTATCTATCACGTATTCGGCAAACCGGACAGTGCCGCCCTCGCCTACCGGAAAGGGTATGACCTCGCCATACAAAACCATGCGAACCATACGGCGTATTCGATTTTATCGGAATTGGGAGGATTGTATTACGAAGAAAAGCAGTTTGATTCCGCATACAGCATTCTACGACAAGTTTTATCCCATTATTCATTCCCCAATGCCAATATGCTGATGGGAGGTGTTTATTATGAATTAGGGAAACCGGATTCCGCCGAACATTACATTCGGCAGGTATTCAAATATGGCACCTTACATAATAAAACAAAAGCCTACGAAATATTTGCGAAAATATCGGCATACCGGCAAGATTATATCCAAGCATACCAGTATATGCGGAAATATGTAGCATATCAAGACTCCATCGATTTCATAACCAAAACCCAAGAAGTAGCCAAGGTCAATGCGCTTTACGATTACCGAACTACCCAAAAAGAAAACCTGCGGTTAAAAGAAAAGACAACCCGGCAACGCAACCAAATAACCGAACTGCTGTTGCTATTCGTGTTTTTGACGGCAGTCGGAATAATTTTTTATCTGCGGACGAAGAAAAAGCGGAGAACCGTATGGGAACAAACCCAACGATTGATGTTGCTTCAAGAAAACCGTTACTCCCAAGCCCGGAAAACCTTGCAAGCCCACGAACAAAAGATCAAAACGCTGACCGAACAACTCCATTCCGCCACGTTGAGAAACGATGAATTGGAACGTACGCGGGCAGAAGCACAAAAAATCGCGTTGGAAGCGGAGAGCAAGCAACTCCACCAATCCATTGAAGAACAAAAATCACAGATCTTATACTTTGAGCAGTCGGAAATTTATTTGAAATTCCACCGTGCCACAAACAGCCGCGACCTGAGCGAAGAAGACTGGGCCGCATTGCAAGCCGAAATAGATTCCGTCTATTCCCAATTTACCCACCGGTTATTGGTACTTTATCCCCGGTTATCCCCCGTAGAAATCCGTATCTGTTACCTGATAAAGATAGGTATTCCGGTGTCACGGATAGCCGGTTTACTCAACCGTTCCGTTCCCGCCATCACTGCCGCCCGCACACGCATGTATAAAAAACTCACAGGAGAAACCGGAACGGCAGAAAAAACTGACTTATTAATACTTGATTTATAATGCATTATAAAATGTAAACAAAAAGTAAACACGTTTTTTCATGGCTGTTTGAGTGGATTTTCTACTTTTAAGAAAAACTTTATATCTCAAATAGCATTACTATGAATCAATACCGCTTAATCTTCATCCTTTTCATAGGACTCATAACAACCACAGCCTTTGCCCAAAACAAAATATCAGGTAAACTGTCAGACCATGAAACCCGCGAAGTATTGCCATACGCTACAGTACGCTTACTGCAACAAGACTCAACATTTGTGGCAGGAACGGTAACAGACTCGTTAGGACATTACCGCATAAGCGATATTAAAAATGGGGATTATCTGCTATATTTCAGTACGATAGGATATAAACCTAAAGTGATACAGGTATCGGTACGGCAAGACACAAACCTGCCAATGGTGGAAATGGAAAGTGACAATGTGATGCTAGGTGAGGTAATAATAAAAAGAAATACATACCAACATAAACAAGATCACCTATTGATCATCCCCGACAGAGAACAGGTGAAACATGCCGGAACAGGCTATGATTTACTTTATAACCTAATGATTCCCGGACTAGATGTAGACCGTTTGAACGGCAAAGTTTCTACATTAGGTAACGAAATTGGTCTCTATATAAACGGTCGCAAAGTTGATTATCGGGAAGTACAAAGCCTCCGCCCAAAAGATGTAATAAAAATAGAATATTACGACATGCCCACAAGTAAATATATAGGAGATGTAGCAGTAATCAACTACATCACTAAACACACTGAAACAGGCGGTTATATTTCAATGGACGGTAAACAAACTATCGGCTATCTGAACGGTGATTATAATACGGTTTTTAAACTTGCACATAAAAACACCGATTATACTTTTTTTACCGGACATACCATGAATCGTTATAATAGCACAATGAATGACGATTATGAATCGTTCTCTTTTTTTGATTCAGAGGTAGACCGACATGCTGTAACACAAGGTGGAAAAATAAGAAACAACAGCCAGTATGCCCAATTAAACGTTTCGAATAGAACCAGTCAAAGGACGTTGGTAGGAAAGATAGCTTTCGTTCGGAATGATACACCTGAAAACAACAGCTTTAACCTATTAAAATATACCGGTAGATATTTTATGCAACAGGAATCGTTTAAGAATACAAATCAAAAAGGACTCATGCCATCTTTAGAATTATATGGTTATTTCCTGTCTCTTATACACATCTCCGAGCCCACGAGACGGAGCTA